>Ga0183097_10147_pt1 | contig 229978 bp, 217 predicted proteins | sample BioMet8_FD_128883 | JGI IMG/M metagenome (GOLD analysis project Ga0183097, IMG submission 128883) | Microbial communities from bioreactor (seeded with sewage sludge) at Lawrence Berkeley National Lab, California, USA - Biofuel... | ecosystem: Engineered > Bioreactor > Anaerobic > Unclassified ... | reverse complement strand
GTCCTTAGTACGAGAGGACCGGGATGGACTGACCTCTGGTGCACCAGTTGTCGTGCCAACGGCACAGCTGGGTAGCTACGTCGGGACGAGATAAACGCTGAAGGCATCTAAGCGTGAAACTCCCTCTGAGATAAGATCTCCCTTCCATTTTGGAGTAAGGGCCGAAGAAGACTACTTCGTTGATAGGCCGGCGGTGTAAGCGTGGCAACACGTTCAGCCTACCGGTACTAATAGCCCGAGGGCTTGACCTACAAGAATATGCAGGCAGCCTTGCCATCACCTTTTCCTCTGTTCAGTCTTCAGGGCGCAAAATCCTCCCCTGACAGTTGGTGTTTTTAACGGTGAGGGTCCACCCGTTCCCATTCCGAACACGGAAGTTAAGCTCACCAGTGCCGAAAATACTTGCTTGGTAACGAGCCGGGAAGATAGGTCAATGCCAACACAAAACCCCGTATCTCTTATGAGATGCGGGGTTTTTGCTATACATAACAAAAACAGGGCGTCCGAAAACGGACGCCCTGTTTTGCTGGTGTCAGCCGGTTACGCTGCTCATGTCGACTTCCGTATAGCCGGTGAAGTCGGGGAAAGTTATCTTTACGCTGCTGCCGAGGGCGTTGATCTTCATGGCGGTATCGTAATCGCATTTCATGCTGCCTGATACGCCGTCAGCGGACATGCTTATTGTTGCCGAATACTGCATGTTGATGGCGGTGGGCAGGCCGGCAGAGGAGACTGCGGTTGTCATGGTGATGTCGCCGAGGTCCATTGATATCTTCATTTCGGAAGTTATGCCCATTTCTGAGAGCATTTTGCTTGCCATGCCGGCGGCGGCCTTTCCGTCGATGACCAGCGTGTAAACGGTGCTGCCGGAGGATGTGGATGCGGTGATGGACTTTATCATGGCCAACTCGCCCACCTGCGCGCTCATATCGGCGCTGCCGTCCATCTGCTGGACCATGGCAAGCGCATTGTCCACTTTGTACTTCTGATTTTGCGTTGTACCGTTGGAAGTGACGCTCATGTAAACCCAGCCATCCTTCAGCCAGGTGCCGGTCTTGGTAGTCGTGCCGGAGCTTGTGGCGGTCATGGTGCTGGCGGACTGTATGTCGGCGCCGCTGACAACGGTTTTGACATTGCCGGAGGTGACGGTGCTGTAGGACATCGCCTCCCCGTTTACGGTGCCGTTCATGTTAATTTTCATGGTCAAGTCGGCGTCCATCGAGCTGGCCTCCGCACCCGCCATGGATTTCATCATGGCGCGGTAGGTCTCGATCTTTGCGGTCATGTCGGAGGCGGCTGTCTTGTCGATGGCGCCGCTGCTGACAAGGCTGGCCAGCAGGTAATTGCTGCCGTCCTTGAGATCCGTGGCAAGCGCCTGATAGGTCACGGCGGCCACGTCGTCGCGCAGGAATTTGCCGGTATAGATTTCGGGAGAATAAATGCCCTTGGACTGTGCGAAGGTGAGCGCGTCGGCATACTTGAAGTCAGTGTCGCCGTAGCCCAGGGCGCGCAGCACGAAGGTGCAGTACTGCTTGGCGTCACACACGGCGCCGGGAGTGAAGGTGGTGGCGCTGCTGCCCTTGGTCAAGCCCTTGGCATACAGCCATGCCACGTAGGGGGCAGTGTAGTTTTTACAGTCGGTGAAGGGGGAAGATATTTTGCCGGCGGAAAAATCGGCCTTGGCATCCGCCTCAGCGCCATAGAGACGAACCAGCATTACTGCGGCCTCGCCGCGGGTAGGCGCACGATCCAGATCGAAGCTGGTGCCAGTGCCCTTGAACATGCCCACCTTTGAAAGCTCCTTGGCCGTGGAGTCGAAGTCGGAAGCGAAGGCCGCGGAGGCGATCAGTACCGCCATGAGCATGACGGCCGCCAGGGTCATAAGAAATTTCTTCATCGCAATTCTCCTTTATTTGGTATTTCTCCATATCCAATTTACCGTAAAAGCCTGGGGGTGTCAATAAAAGCGGCAGGAAATTAAGAATTGACAGGAAGCACCCGGACGACGCCGTCCGGGTGCTTCCGATTTTTGTCCGTATCAGAAAAAATGCCGGACGGCTGTCCGGCATTTTTCCGAGAGGGATGTATTTGTAAGGAAGGAAGAAGATGGTCAGATAAACAGGTTTACATTGGAGCCCTCGGCATCGCCCAGATAAGTGCCCACGCCGGCGATCTCCACGCCGTCGATGAGCTCCTCCGGCTTTATTCCCATGATGTCCATGCTCATGGAGCAGGCGATAAGCTTCACACCGTTGGCCATGGCCTTTTTCATCATGTCCTCCAGGGAGTCCACGTTTTTGTCGTTCATGATTTTTTTCATCATCTCGGTGCCCATGCCGCCCATATTCATACGGGAGAGCTTCAGCTTTTCGGTGCCCCGGGGGAGCATCTTGCCGAACATGGCCTCCATGGGAGTTTTCTTCACGTCCTGCTTTTCGGTTTTCCGCAGAGCGGTGAGGCCCCAGAAGGTGAAGAACATGGTGACGGGCCGGCCCATGGCCGCCGCGCCGTTGGCGATGACGAAGGACGCAAGCACCTTGTCCAGGTCGCCGGAGAAAACGATGATGGTCTTGCCCTGTGGCGTTTCCCGCACAGCGGGAGCGGAAGCCGGGACGCCGCCCTTTTGCAGCACCGCGGTGTAATCGCCGCCGCTGCGGCCCCTGGAGAGGAGGGTGTTGCCGGTAGAGCGGCACCAGGCCTCGATATCCCGCACAAAGCCGGGATCGGAGGCGGAGACCTCCAAAGCCTCGCCGGGCTGCATCTCCTTCATGGTCTCATAGACCTTCATTATCGGGCCGGGGCACTGCAATCCGCTGCAGTCCAGTCTTATTGCGCTTTTGGGCGTCGGATCCGCCGCGGGCGCCGGGGCGGGAACAGTGTTTTCCATGATAAACTCCTTATAATGTGCGGACTGATAAAATTTGGAACCGCCTGGGTAGACGGACACGTTTGCAAAGCCGTTCTGCATGAGGATGCGGGCGGCATTGTACGCGCGCACGCCGATGGCGCAGAACACCACGATGTTTTTGGCGCTGTCCAGCTCCGTCATGCGGCCGCGGAGCTGCCCCAGGGGTATGTGCACCGCGCCGGGTACCTTGAGCGCCATGAGCTCGGCATCCTCCCGGACGTCCAGCCAGAGGGTGTTATCGTCGGGCGCGGCGTCCCAGGGGGCGAAGCGCACCAGACCGCGCAGCAGGTTGCCGGCCGTGAAGCCCGCCATGTTCACGGGATCCTTGGCGGAAGAATAGGGGGGCGCGTAGGCCAGCTCCAGATTTTCCAGATCCTCCACGCCGCCGCCCAGCCGCATGGCGACGCCGATGGTGTCTATCCGTTTATCAGCGCCGTCCCTGCCCACGGCCTGGGCGCCGTAAATGGTCTTGCCGTCCATGGAGAACAGCAGCTTTATGGTCAGCGGGGCAGCGCCGGGGTAGTAGCCAGCGTGGGAATTCTGATTTATTATAACGGTCTCGTAGTCCTTGCCTTTCACAAGTCCGCGCTTCTGCAGGGATTTTTCGTTTTCGCCCGTGGAGGCCGCGGTGAGGTCGAAGACCCTGGCCACGGAGGAACCCTGGGTGCCCTTGTATTCGGAAGGAATACCGGCGATGTTGTCGGCGGCGATGCGGCCCTGCTTGTTGGCCGGTCCGGCCAGAGGCACCATTTTGCGGTCCCTGAACACAAAGCCCTCGATCTCGCTTACGTCGCCCACCGCGTAGACGGAGTGGTCGGAGGTGAGCATGTGGCTGTCGGTGACGATGCCGCCCTTTTTGTTCAGCGTAAGACCTGCGGAGGCGGCAAGGGCGCTGTTGGGCGTGACGCCGATGGAAAGAATGACCATGTCAGCCTCCACCGAGCCCTTGTCGCCCAGCAGCACGCGCACACCGGACGGGGTGTCCTCAAAGCCGGTGACGCCGGAGGAAAGATACAGCTCCACGCCGTTTTCGCTCATGTTCTGGTGCAGCAGCTGGGCCATTTCAAAGTCCAGCGGCGGCATGACCTGATTGGGGCGCTGGATTATGGACACCTTCAGTCCGGCGGAGACCAGGTTTTCTGCGGTCTCCAGACCGATAAAGCCGCCGCCCACGATGGCGGCGCTTTTCGCGCTCTTTTCCTTGACCATGGCAATGACGGCGTCCATGTCGGGGATCGTCCACAGCTGGAATATTTTCGGAGAGTCCACGCCGGGCAGGTCGGGACGCACAGGGGAGGAACCGGTGGAGATGACCAGCGCGTCGTAGCTCTCTTCATAGGTTTCGCCGGTGTCGGAGCGGCGGACCGTGACGGTCTTTCTTTCCCGGTCCACGGACACGGCCTCGCTGTTGATGCGCACGTCGATGTTGTACTTTTTGCGCATGGCCTCCGGAGTCTGGAGAATGAGGGCGGCGCGGTCTTTTATGGTGCCGCCGATGTGATAAGGCAGGCCGCAGTTGGCAAAGGAGATATACTCGCCCCGCTCCAGCACCACGATATCCGCGCGCTCATCCAGTCTGCGGAGCCTCGCCGCACAGCTGGCGCCGCCCGCCACGCCGCCGATGATGACAGTTTTCATATGAGACCTCCTGATTGTTTGTTGTTATTATGTGCCGCCTGAGCGAAAACCATAAAACAAGACGCCCTGCGGCAGCTTTCTTTTCGAAAAGCATATTACCGCAAAGCGTCTTTGGATTCAGTAGCATTGTTACACTATTATCTTATGCTGTCTTTGGCCAGCGCCTCCAGCTTGGCGGCGTCCAGCAGTGTTACGGAGCCCCGGCCCAGCTCCACCAGGCCTTCGTTTTCAAAATACTTCAGCATGCGGGAAACCACCTCGCGGATGGTGCCCAGGTGTCCCGCGATCTGCTCGTGGGTGAAGCTCAGAGTATTCGAACCCGCCAGGGCGCTCTCCTCCAGAAGAAAGGCTGACAGCCGGGAGTCCAGCTTCTTGTTGAGGATCTGGTCCATCAGCCACATCACGTCGGAAAAGTGAGAGGCGGTCAGGTCGTTTGTGTAGTTTGCCACGGCGGCTGATTCCTCCATCAGGCGCTTGTATACGTCCGGCGGGATTACCAGCACGTCGGAATCCCGCTCGGCCGACACCATGACGTCGAACTGTATGTTGCGCATGACGCAGGAGGCCGAAAACAGGCACATGTCCCGGTCGAACAGCCGGTACAGCGTCAGCTCCCGCCCCTCGTCTGAGACGGTGAACACCCGCAGCTGCCCGGAAACAACCAAAATAAAGCCCACGCAGTCGGCGGCGCCGCCGTGTATCAGAGCGCCCTTTTTGAAATGTCTCTCCGATGCCGAACTCCTCAGCGCATCCTGCTGCTCATGGTTCAGCCTGGCCCAAACAGGAAAATACTGGCCAATATCCATATTGTTGCCCCTCCAGCTCCAAAAAGCTCATTTTCCGCCGCGTCCGCCCCGGGAAGCCCGGCGCGCCTTTTTGAAATAATTGACCGCGCCCCAGATGAGAAGGATCTCGCCAACTGCCAGGATAACCAGGGAAAGGATCTGCTGCAGACCGGGGGCGGAGTCCATGAAGCCGGTGACGAAAATTATCAGCACAGGCAGGTAAAGGACAGCCACCACCACAAAAAGCCAGGCAATCTTGCGAAAATCGCGGGGGGTGTATTTCTCTCCCGTTGGGGAGCGGTCGCCGGCGTCATCCGGCCATTCCCACCCGCCGCCGTTTTGTTTGTCGCTGTTCGGTTTGCCCATCATATGCCTCCGGGAAAAATATTGTATAAACAGATTATACCACAAATTTTCGCGATGCAAAGTCCCCGCCTGCAAAGAGGCGCGAATGCTTGCTTTTTCCGGTGTTATATGCTAGATTTGACAAAAGCTGCCTGCGCCTTTCCGCTTGGGCGTGGTGCCGAAACGGAGATGGGCAAAACGAGAAAAATCGTAATATGCGACGACGAACAGGCGCTTGCCGCGCGGCTGGCCGACAGGATACATGAGAGCCGGAAAGACAGCGAGATAACGCTGTGCGCTTCTGCCGCGGAGCTGGAGCATAAGCTGCAGGAAGGCTTTGATCCGGATGTCGCGGTCATGGACATCAGGCTTGGAGACGGCAGCGGAATCGAAGCGGTGAAAAAGCTTTTTCACGGGCGGAGCACGCAGGTAATATATATAACGTCGTATGTGGAATACTGCACCGACGTTTATGAAACGGAGCACGTGTATTTTCTCAAAAAACCGGTGGACGGCGCAATGCTGGAGCTGGCGCTGCAAAAAGCCGAAAAAAAGCTGGCCGGTACCCCCAAAAAACTCTGTTTCAGCCGCGGCGGCGGCACGGTGTGTTTCCGGCCGGAGGAGATACTGTTTTTCGAGAGCAGCTACCGAAAGTTATACGTGCATACCGACTCCGGAACGGAAGAGCTGTATGCCATCATTGACGATGTGATGGAAGAGGCCGGCGGGCGCTTTATCCAGTGCCACAAAAGTTTCCTTGTAAATCTGGACCGCGTGTCGTCCATGGAGCACAAGTTTTTCGTAATGGATAACGGCGAACATGTGCCCATAAGCCGGGGCCGGGCCGAGGAGACGAGAAAAAAATTCTTTGAATCACTGGGGGAATGACCCGTGGACGCAGCCGCGAGAGACTATGTGATAAACACGCTGTGCACGCTTACCCTGATGGTGCCGTTCTGCTACGCGATTACAAAAATGCTGACCTTCCGGCACCCCTGGGCCTATATTCTGAGTTATTGCTTCGGGGCGGCCGGTTTGCGGATAGCGCTGGGGCTCAGCGGTCTGGACGGGGTGGATGATATCGTCCAGACCGTTCTGCTGATCGGCGTGATTCTGGCAGCATCAAATGATAAGTTCTATTTGAGAGTTTTTGCCGCGGTGGCCGGTTTGGCGGCCATGCAGATCGTGGACGCGGTGGGAACGGCGTTCCTGGCTTCGCTGGGAACGCAGATAACGCCGGACGCATCCTCGTCCCTTTTTGTGAACATCGGCGCGTATGTTCTGGCCAGGGCCGTGACGCTGCTGCTGGAGATTATTATTTTGTATCTTCTGGTGGTTATATGGAACCGGCTGCTGAAAAAAAGTGGCTCCTGGACGCTTTTGGTGTTTGCGCTCTTTCCCCTCAGCCAAAGCCTTCTTATATGGTTTTCAACGGCTATGCAGGCAAAGGCAGGCGCAGAACTGAAAAACTATATGCTGCTGGTGACATTTATCCTTATCAGCGTGGCCGCGGATGTCGTCATGCTGCTGGCCATAAGGCGCCTGCGCACGGGCGACGAGATGAAGCGGCGGGCTGACTTTCTGGAGCAGCAGATGGAGCAGCAAAGGCTTTATTACCGGCGGGTGAAGCAGGACGCGGAGGATACCGCACGGGTGCGCCACGACCTGCGCAACCAGCTGCAGACGGCGTATGTGCTGATAAGCGAAGGCAACAGCGCCTCCGCGGAAAAGATATTCGACGGTCTTGCCGACAGAATATCCTCAGCTCAGTATTTCTGCGACAACGCGGTGGTGAACGCCGTTTTGAACGAAAAGGCTGAGCTGTGCCTGCGGGCGGGCGCCGCCTTTGAATGCAGCGCCGCGCTGACTGGTGCCGAGGGCATAAGCGAGATCGACCTGTGCAGCCTTTTTGCAAATGTGCTGGACAACGCCGTGAACGGCTGCCTGGACAGCGGCGCGGAAAAGCCGTTTATCAGAATCAGCGCTGCGGTGAAAAAAGGTTATCTTGCGCTGAACTGCGTAAACAGCGCAAAAAAACGGGAGATAAAGACCGCCTCGCCCGGGGACGAACACGGCTGGGGCCTTTCAATACTGCGGGAGATGGCCGCGCGGCGGGACGGTTCCGTAGAGACCGTCCAGACCGACAGTACGTTTGAGATAAAAGTGTTTTTAAAATGTCCGGAAAAGCCGGATGAGAACAGCATGGGCGGAGAAAACGCATAAACAGACGGCAACTAGCCCCTCGGCTGGGAAGAACAAGGAGAAAAGTCAGTGGAAATCGAAAAAACAGCGGAGGCGCTGAAGCGCAGAGGCTATCAGGTCTCCTGCTTCGATACCGCGGCGGAGGCCGCCGAATATCTTGACCTGGCCGTGGACGGAAAAACCGTGGGCTTCGGCGACTCTGTTACTTTGGCGGCCATGGGCATGTATGAGAGACTGAGTACGCACAACATGGTCTTCGACCCAAAACACTGCAAAGACGGGGAGGATTTCTGGCAGACAGCCAGAAAGACGCTTTTGACGGATGTGTTTTTCACCTCCGTGAACGCCATAGCAGAGACCGGCGAGATGGTGAACATCGACGGTACGGGCAACCGGGTGGCGGGTTCGCTTTTCGGCCACGACAAGGTGTATTTTGTGGCGGGCCGGAACAAAATCAGGTCGACGCTTGAAGAAGCGGTCTGGCGGGCGCGAAATGTGGCCGCCCCGCAAAATGCCGCCCGCCACGGATTCAAAACGCCCTGCGCCGTTAAGGATCACTGCTATGACTGCCAGAGCCCCGACCGCATCTGCTGCGGGCAGATGATCTACTACCGAAAGATGCGGTTTATCGAGATGGAGGTTGTACTTATCGCCGAGGACCTGGGCTTCTGAAAATTAACCAAAAGCCACAAATGCGATAAATGCGGCCAAAACCTGTTAAAAATGAGACAACAAACGGGACGGGAGGCGGCTCCCGCCCCGTTTTTCTGTGGAATCTGACAAAAATCTCAAAACATTGAGACAGCACCTTGCCGCAGCGGATAAAATGGTCTATACTTCGTGGATATAAAGTAATCGTATGCCCGGAGGTGCCAAATGTCAGTAAACTATCTGGAGACCGGCTCCACAGACCCGTGCTACAACCTGGCCTTTGAAGAATATGTGCTGAAAAACAGAACGGAAGGCGACTGGCTCATCCTGTGGCAGAACGCCAATACGGTGGTGGTGGGGCTGAACCAGAACACCGCGGAGGAGATAAACCCCGAATTCGTCACCGCCCACAACGTGACGGTGGTGCGCCGGGAGACCGGCGGCGGCGCCGTATATCACGACCTGGGAAACCTCAATTACTCGTTCATAACCGATTTGGGCGATGCGGCCAGCCTTACCATAGCCCGATTCACTCTGCCGGTGTGCCGGGCGCTGGAGGCCATGGGTGTCCACGCCCAGACCTCGGGCCGAAACGACATCACCGTGGACGGACAGAAGGTGTCCGGCGTGGCCCAGCGGATATACAGAAACCGCATACTGCACCACGGCACACTGCTTTTTGATTCCGATCCCGTCATGGTAGCCGGGGCGCTGAACGCCGACCCCGCGAAGTTCGTCTCAAAAAGCGCTAAATCCGTCCGCGCCCGCATCGGAAATATACGGCAGGCCCTGCCGAAGGACATGACCCTGGAGGAATTCTGGACGAAGCTCCTTTCTGAGCTTTCCTCCGACGGGTTGGAACGCAGGGCGCTTGCCGGGGAAGAGACAGAAAAGATCAAGACTCTGGCGGATGAGAAATACCGCAGCTGGGAGTGGACATACGGGCACTCGCCGGCTTACGACTATAAAAACAAGGCCCGGTTTCCCGGCGGTACGCTGCAGACGGAGCTGTCGGTGAAAAACGGGACGATACAGACCGCCCGGTTCCGGGGAGATTTTATGGCCGTTACATCATGCGAGCCCGCCGTCCGGGCGCTGGAGGGCGTGAAATACCGGCGTGAGGACGCGGAAAAAGCATTATCCGGCCTTGACATCAGGGCTATGTTCGGCGGGATAACCGCAGAAGAGATTCTTAAAGTTATGTTTGGAGAGTGTGAAGATGTCTGTTGATATTGAAACCTTCAAGGAGATATGGGCCCAGTTTATGTACGAGGGAAAGCTTGATCCCAGGGTACAGCCCCCTGTGGCGGATTCCTGGCAGAAATGCCGCGCCGCCGGGGTGAACCCGGAGGGAGGCCACGGCACCAGGGTGGACCCTGCCGTGTTCCAGAGCATACTGGACGCCAACAAAACGCTGATAGATACCGCCACCCCCATAATGCAGAGCGTCTTCGGCATCGTTAAGCGCTCCCACTTCATGCTTGTGCTCACCGACGCCGTGGGCTATATCCTGGTGTCCATCGGCGACGAGGAGGTCATGTCCAAGACCAGGGACATGCGATATGAAAAGGGCGTGCTGTGGAACTGCATGTCCGTGGGCACCAACGCCATAAGTGTGGCGCTGGATTACGACACCGCAATACAAATGGTCGGGCCGGAGCACTACTGCCGCTCCCACCACGGCTGGACCTGCTCCGCCGCCCCCATACACGGAGCCAACGGCGAGGTGGTGGGCTGCCTGAACATGTCCGGCGATGCCGGAGCCGCCCACGAACACACGCTGGGACTGGTGCTGGCCGCCGCCTACGGCATTGAGGCGCAGCTGGCCGTTCTCAGCAGCAGGGAGGTCCTGCAGTCCGCGCTGGAGGTCAGCCCCGACGGCATCGTGCTGGTGGGCACCGATTACCGTCCCATCTGGGGCAACACAGCCGCAAAGCAGCTGTTCGGCATGGATACGGAGGAGCTTATGCGCATGGATATCCGGGAGATGATCCCCGACGTGCGCTGGAGCGCGGACGAATGGATGAACGGAAAAAAGTTTTATGCCGACGACATCCGCGTTATGACGCCCAACGGCACCGTGCGCTGCACCGCCGCCATTTCCCCCGCCGTAAATTACGGCACCAAGACCATTAACGTTACGCTGAAAAAGCAGAAGCACCTTATAGATTCCGTGAACAAGATGTCCGGCAACCACGCCAGCTACACCTTCGACGATATAATAACCCGCGACATGGGCATGAAAAAAACCGTGGCGCTGGCCAGAAAATACGCCCAGTATAACGGCAACATACTCATCGCCGGCGAGAGCGGCACCGGCAAGGAACTGATGGCCCAGGCCATACACAACGCGGGCGCCGCCGCCGCGGGGCCGTTCGTGGCCATTAACTGCGCCTCCATACCCCGCGATCTGCTGGAATCGGAGCTGTTCGGATATGAGGCGGGGGCTTTTCCCGGCGGCACGGGCGAGGGCAACCCCGGCCGCTTTGAGCTGGCAAACCGGGGCACCCTGTTTCTGGACGAGATATCGGAGCTCCCGCTGGAATTCCAGTCCAAGCTGCTGCGCGCCGTGGAGACCCACAGCATCGTCCGCCTGGGCGGCGGACAGGAGGTGCCGCTGGACATCCGCATCATTACCGCCACCAGCACCAAGCTGGAAGAGGCCGTGGCCGCGGGCAGCTTCCGGCAGGATCTTTACTTCCGGCTGAACGTGCTGCGCCTGGACATTCCGCCCCTTAGAGAGCGGCCCACCGATATATCGTTCTGCGCGGGAGTGTTTCTGGAACGCCTGAACAGGCTCAACCCCACCATGCAGAAATCCTTTACGCCGGATTTCGTGGCGGGACTGATGCGCTACGACTGGCCCGGAAACGTGCGGGAACTGCAAAACGGCATAGAGCGGGCGTTTTATTCCAGCAGCGAGAGCGTCCTCACCGACGACAGCCTGCGCTTCGTGGTGCCCCAGACAGAACAGGACGAGGCAGATGAGCCGCCGCTGACAGGCGAGGCCGGAGAAATACTGGCCGCCCTGACCATGTGCGGCGGAAATGTGGACGCTGCTGCCGAGAAGATGGGCACCAGCCGGGCCACCCTTTATCGCAGAATAAAGAAATACGGCATCAATCCAAAAAGTTTAAAATAATCTCAAAAATATCTCACAGGCATGAGAATATTGCAATAAAATGAGACAAACCAAAATGGTTTGTCTCATTTTTTGTTGGCCACTTCAAAAATTTTGTGCAAACTCCAACAAACGGAACCGACACAATATGAATAATCAACGAAAAGCGTGAGATTTTTGGTTTGTTATTGAGATGTTCACAAATATACGCTATACTTATAACTATCAGCCGGCCCTTGGCGTGAGAAAAAATGATAATTGTGATAAAAACGGTCAAAAAGAGGGCGAGCTGTGCGTCTCCGTCACAGGAGGCGAGCCGGAAAGCATAGAGGCGGCCAAATGGCCGTTGAAGTGTTTATAAATCAGTACATCAAATTTATAAGGAGGTTTTTTCATGGCAGCAAGCAAAGAACAGATGAAAGACATCTATCTCCGCATGCGCCGCATCCGCGATTTCGAATCGGCAGCCGCCAGGCTGTTTGCCGAGGGCAAAATCTACGGCTTCGCGCACCTGTATCTGGGTGAGGAGGCAATAGCCCCAGCGGTATGCGAGTGCCTGCGGGACGATGACTACATCACCAGCACCCATCGCGGCCACGGCCACATAATCGCCAAGGGCGGCGACATCAATCTGATGATGGCCGAGCTTTTCGGACGCTACACCGGCTACTGCAAAGGCAAGGGCGGCTCAATGCACATAGCTGATCGCGACAAGGGCATCCTGGGCGCCAACGGCATCGTGGGCGCCGGACAGCCGATCTCCTGCGGCGCCGGCCTGTCCATCAAGATCCGCAAGACCGATCAGGTCTGCGTATGCTTCTTCGGCGACGGCTCCACCAACCAGAGCACCTTCCACGAGTCTCTGAACCTGGCTTCCATCTGGAAGCTCCCCATCGTTTTCGTGTGCGAGAACAACCACTACGGCATTTCCATGAGCCAGGACCGCCATCAGGCCATCAAGGACATCGCCGACCGCGGCGCATCCTACAACATTCCGGGCGTCGCCGTTGACGGCAACGACCCCATGGCCGTTTACGAAGCGGCGCAGGAAGCGGTAGCCCGCGCCCGCGCAGGCAAGGGCCCGACTCTTATCGAGTGCAAGACCTACCGTCAGCACGGCCACTTCGAGGGCGACCCCGCCACCTACAAGCCCAAAGAGGAGCAGGCCGCATGGATGGCCAAGGACCCAATGCCCCGTTACTCCAAGTTCCTTGTTGAAAACGGCGTTATGACCCAGGCCGAGATTGACGACGTGGACAAGAAGGTCGCCGGAGAGCTCGACGCGGCCATCAAGTTCGCAGACGCTCAGCCCTATGCGCCTGATGAGAGCGTGGTCACCGACGTTTATTCCGATATCGTTGAGGAGGTGCGCGTAAGATGAGTATGATGACTTATGGAGAAGCCATCCGCGAGGCAATGAGCATCCGGATGCGCGAGGATCCCAACGTTATTCTTTTCGGTGAAGATGTAGGCGCTTTCGGCGGCTGCTTCGGCGTGTCCGCCGGCATGTTCGACGAGTTCGGACCCGAGCGCGTGCGCGATACCCCCATTTCCGAGGGCGCCATCATCGGTTCCGCCGTTGGCTCCGCTGCCACCGGCCTGCGCCCGATCGCTGAGCTGATGTTCAACGACTTCCTTACCGTCGGTATGGATCAGCTGGTGAACCAGGCCGCAAAAATGCGGTATATGTTCGGCGGCAAGATAGACCTGCCCATGGTGGTGCGTCTGCCCGCCGGCGGCCGTACAGGCGGCGCTGCCCAGCACAGCCAGAGCCTTGAAGCGTGGCTGACCCACACTCCCGGCCTTAAGGTCGTGTACCCCAGCAATGCGCAGGACGCTCTGGGACTGCTGCTCAGCGCAATCGACGACGATAACCCCGTCATGTTCTTCGAGCAGAAGACCCTTTACGCCACCAAGAGCGAAGTTACCTCCAAGGAGCCCATCCCTCTGGGCAAGGGCAGGATCGTCCGCGAGGGCAAGGATGTCACCATCGTCACCTACGCAAAGCAGGTGCTGGATGCCGAGGAAGCGGCAAAGAAACTGGCCGCCGACGGCATAGATGCAGAGATCATAGATATCCGTACCCTGTATCCTCTGGATAAGGACATGATAGCCCAGTCCATAGCCAAGACCCACAAGGCCATCGTGGTCACCGAGGAGACTCGCCGCGGCGGTTACGGCGGCGAGATAAGCGCCATCATCGGCGAGGAAATGTTCGACAATCTGGACGCGCCCGTTGCCCGTATCGGCGCGCTGAACACCCCCGTTCCGTTTGCACCCAATCTGGAGGACGTGTATCTGCCCAACGCCACGGATATCGTTCTTGCCGCAAAGAAAATGTTCTGATTTTACAACGGCTACGGCCCGGAGGCCCAGCCTCCGGGCCGTAGTGATAATTGCAATGAGAGGTGCCGACGATGGCAAGTATCGGAATAATCGCAAACCCCGCTTCGGGCAAGGATATCAGGCGGCTGGTGTCATACGCCACCACCATCGACAACAACGAAAAGGTCAACATCTGCAAGAGAATCGTCCTGGCCGCCGGCGGTCTGGGCGTGAAGGATGTTGTGTTTATGCCGGACACCTTTACAATGGGATATTCCGTCCAGTACCAGCTGGAGGACGACGGCGTACTGGGCTCCAATATAAATGTTCTGGATTTCCTGATGGACGGCTCCGTGAAGGACACCGTCCAGTCTGCGGAAATCATGAATGAGATGGGCGTGGGCTGCGTGGTGGTCCTGGGCGGCGATGGCACCTCCCGCGCCGCGGCCAAGGGAGTCGGCAAGACGCCCATGCTGTCCATTTCCACCGGTACCAACAACGTGTACCCCGCCATGATGGAGGGCACCGTGGCCGGCATGGCTGCCGCGGCCGCTGCAAAACTGGACGACCCGTATTCCGTGTGCATACACGACAAGCGGGTGGAGGTCTATGTGAACGGTCAGTATCGGGATATGGCGCTTATCGACGCCGTCATCTCCGACGACGAATATGTGGGCGCCCGGGCCATATGGGATCCCAAGCGCATGAAGCATATCATCGTGTCCCGCTGCCATCCCGCCACCATAGGCTTTTCCGCGGTGCCGGGAGTGTATCAGATAGTTGAGGACACCGACGACTTCGGCTTTGCCGTGGAGATAGGCGAGGGCGGGGAAAGAGTGAACGCCCCCATTGCGGCAGGCATTCTGACGCCCATGGAGATAAAAAACGCCAAAAAGCTGCCCTTCGGCGAAGAGTACGCTTACAAAGCGGACGCCCCCGGCATGATTGCCCTGGACGGCGAACGGGAGATAAAGCTCTTCCCGGGCGACGAGGCCCGCTTTGTCATACAGCGCAGCGGCCCCTGGCGGGTGCGGCCCAGGGAAGCGCTGAAAATGGCCGCTCAGATGGGCATGTTCAAAAGGTAAGTAAAACCATTCAATATAAATTTACGAAAAAGGAGCGATAACATGGCGAAAGTAGTAGTGATGCCGAAGCTGGGCCTGACGATGACGGAGGGCACAGTTTCCAACTGGCTGAAAAAAGAGGGCGACGAGGTCAAGGAGAGCGAGCCCCTGTTTGAGGTAGAGACAGACAAGCTGACCAACACCATCGAGGCCCCGGCCTCAGGAATACTGAGAAAAATAATCGCTGCGGCGGGCACCACAGTGCCCGTGCTGGACAAGATAGCCGTCATCGCGGCGGCGGATGAAGACATAGCCGGTCTGCTCTCCGGCGGCGCGGCCCCGGTGCCCGCTGCGGCCGACGCGGCCCCGGCTGCAGCCGCGGCTCCCGCCGCCGCCCCCTCGGGCGAGCGCGTGGTGGCCTCCCCCAGAGCCAAGAAACTGGCCAAGGACAAGGGCATAGATATAGCCCTCGTCAAGGGCACCGGCCCCAACGGCCGCATCACCGAGGACGACGTGAACAACTATAAGCCGGCCCCGGCAGCGCCAGCAGAGCCCGCCGTGAAGGCCTCACCGCTGGCAGCCAAGGTTGCCGCCAACGCGGGCATCGACCTGAAGGATGTTCCCAACCACGGCAGAGTGCTGGCCGCGGATATTATGGCATATCTCCAGAGCACCCGCGAGAAGGGCGCCGAGGATGAGCGCGAGGAAGTCGTGCCCATGAACGGCATGCGCAAGGCCGTGGCCAAGAACATGCTCAATTCCCACATGACCAGCCCCACCGTCACCTTCAATCTGGGCGTGGACATGACCGCCATGAAGGAATACCGGGAGCAGCTGAAGTCCAAGGACATCAAGGTCAGCTACACCGACCTGCTGGTGAAGTTCGTGGCCAAAGCCCTCACCGAGTACCCGCTTCTGAACTGCTCCGTGGAGGACAACAAGATCCGCTACAAACACTACGTCAACATGGGCGTGGCCGTGGCGCTGGATAACGGCCTTATGGTGCCGAATATCGTCGACGCCGACAAGAAGAGCCTGACCCAGATACACGACGAGGTCAAGGAGCTGGCCGCGGCGGCCAGAGGCGGCACGCTGCCCATGGAGAAGCTCCACGGCGGCACCTTCACCATCACCAACCTGGGCATGTACGGCATAGAGAGCTTCACGCCCATTATCAACCAGCCCGAAGTGGCCATCCTGGGCGTCACCACCATGGAGGACAAGGTGGTCGTACGCAGCGGCGAGATGGTCATACGTCCAATAATGAACCTGTCCCTCACCGCCGACCACCGCGTGGTGGACGGCTCCGTGGCGGCCGAATTCCTGCAGAGAGTAAAGACGCTGCTGGAAAATCCGGCTCTGATTCTGGCATAAGGAGGAAATGAAAAATGGGAAAAGTAGTAGTAATGCCGAAGCTGGGCCTGACAATGACCGAGGGCACGGTGGACGAATGGAAAAAGACCGAGGGCGATGCCGTCAAGGAAGGCGAAGTGCTGTTCTCCGTATCCACGGATAAGCTGACAAACGACATCGAAGCGCCTGCCTCCGGCACGCTTCTAAAGATTATCGCCAAGGCCGGGGACCCGGTCCCCGTGCTCGCTCCGGTGGCTTTCATAGGCGAGCCGGGCGAGAAGATAGACCTGCCTGAAGCGGCGGCACCTGCCGCGGCTCCTGCTGCGGGCGCGGCTCCCGCTGCGGCCGAGGGCGGCAGCGTTCTGGTCATCGGCGGCGGCCCCGGCGGCTATGTGGCCGCCATCCGCGCAGCCCAGCTGGGCGCCAAGGTTACGCTGGTGGAAAAAGCAGACATCGGCGGCACCTGCCTCAATCGCGGCTGCATGCCCACCAAGGCCATGCTCCATGCGGCGGACACCTACGACGAGGCCGTGCATTCCGACGGCATCGGCATCATCGGCAGGGACGTGGAGATAGACTGGACGAAGGTCCAGGCCTACCGCGCTTCCACCGTGGAAAAGCTCACCAGCGGCGTGCGCGCCCTGATGAAGGCCAACAAGATCAAGGTCATCGAGGGCGAGGCCAGATTTACCGGATCCAAGACCGTAGCCGCCGGCGGCGAGACCGTCACTGCGGACAAGGTCATCATCGCGGCCGGCTCCTATCCCATCATCCCGCCCATCCCCGGAGTTGCGGCTTCCAAGGCCTGCATCGACTCCACTCAGTGCCTGAGCCTGGATCACATCCCCGAGAGCATGGTGGTCATCGGCGGAGGCGTCATCGGTCTGGAGCTGGGCAGCGCGTATAAGAAGTTCGGCACCAAGGTCACTGTGGTGGAGATGCTGCCCCGCCTGCTGCCCCTGATGGACGGCGAGCTCACCGCGCTGGTGCAGGCTCAGATGATCAACATGGGTCTGGATATCCACACCGACTCCAAGGTGCTGTCCGTGGAGGACACCGACAAGGGCGCCAAGGTCAAGGTGCAGTGCCCCGACGGTGAAAAGGTCTTTGAGGCCGAAAAGGTCCTGGTATGCGTGGGCCGCGGCCCCAACACCGCCGCCCTTGATCTGGCAAAGGCCGGAATAAAGGAAGAGAAGGGCTTCATCGTCACCGACGACAAGATGGAGACCAACGTGCCCGGCGTGTACGCCATCGGCGACTGCAACGGTAAGCTGATGCTGGCCCACGCGGCAATGGCCATGGGTGAGGTCGCGGCGGAGAACGCCATGGGCGGCGAGCGTACCTTCCTGGCCAGCGAGAGCCCGTCCTGCGCCTATGTGGGCCCGGAGTTCGGCGGAGTGGGCTTCACCGAGGAGCAGCTGAAGGAGCAGGGCATAGAGTACAAGGTAGGCAAGTTCCCCACCGTGGCCAACGGCCGCAGCCTTGTCATGGGCCACACCGACGGCATGGTGAAGGTCCTGGCCGGCAAGCAGTACGGCGAGATTCTGGGCGTGCACATCCTGGCCCCCAGAGCCAACGACCTCATCGAGGAGGCCGCGCTGGCCATAAAGATGGAAGCCACGCTGGACGAGCTTGACCAGACCATCTACTGCCATCCCACAGTGTCCGAGGCCGTCCATGAGGCAGCCCTGGCCGCCGACAAGAAAGCCATCCATATCCCCAACAAAAAATAAGGAGGAATCCACATGCTTCAGGCCGCATTCATATTCATCGCCCCCGGCGCGGATCCCAAAACTGACAGAAACACCGTGAACACACCCTCCGTTTGCCTCACCGCAATAGGCGTTTCCACCTATGAGCAGGGCGCGGCGGCGGCAAAGGAAATGGCCGACGCGGGCTGCGGCGCCATTGAGCTTTGCGGAGGCTTCGGCATTCGCGGCACGTACATGGTTGAACAGGCAGTGGGCGGCAAGGCCAAGATAGGCGTGGTCCGCTTCGACGGACATCCGGGCCTGGACAACAAGTCCGGCGACGAGCTGTTCTGACTGCTTTCATCCTTCCCTAATCCCCGGCCAAATCGCTTTGGCCGGGGATTTTCGTATATTCTGCACAAGCAGAGAGAAACAATGTTGATAATTATACCAAAGGCGGCGGCGTTTTTGCCCCGCTTTTGGGATGAATGGATAATTGACTTTCAAAGTCGGAACAGATAATATTTAGTTGTAAAGAGAAAGCGCGGCAAGGCTGCCGCGCAGTGCCGAATATCCGGGCAGTCCTGCGTTATACCGAAAACGAGGGGCTGCTTTTGCTTTTTGAAAGGAGAGGCGCCATGAAAAAAGTTGCGGTTATCATGGGCAGCGATTCCGACCTGCCTGTGGTGGAAAAAGCGGTTCAGACCCTGGCAAAATTCAGCATACCATGCGAGGTCCATGTCTTCTCGGCCCACAGAACTCCCGAGGAATGCAGAGAATTCTCCGTGAAGGCGAGGGAGAACGGCTTCGGCGCGATCATCGCCGCGGCGGGCATGGCCGCCCATCTGGCCGGCGCCGTCGCCGCAAACACCACCCTGCCCGTCGTGGGCATTCCAATTAAATCAGGCGCGCTGGACGGCGTTGATGCCCTCCTGTCGACTGTGCAGATGCCATCGGGAATACCGGTAGCGACTGTCGCTGTGGACGGAGCCACCAACGCCGCCTTGCTTTGCGCGGAGATCTTGGCCGTGTCGGACGAGGCCCTCGCCCAAGATCTTGCCGATTTCCGCGCGGCCGACACGAAAAAAACACTGGAAAAAAACGCCCGCATAGAAGCGCAGTTCAACAAATAATAATACGGAGGATATGACGATGGAAAAAAGAGAGCAGCTTTACGAAGGCAAAGCCAAAAAGGTCTACGCCACCGACGACCCCGATCTGGTCATAGTTTCCTACAAGGACGACGCCACCGCCCTGAACGGCAAAAAGCGCGGCACCATAGCCGGCAAGGGCGTTATCAACAACAAAGTCACCAACTACCTGATGCAGATGCTGGAAAAGGAGGGTGTGCCCACCCACTTTGTGCAGGAGCTGTCCGACCGGGACACGCTGGTGAAAAAGGTCTCCATCGTGCCGCTGGAGGTCATCGTGCGCAACATCTCCGCCGGGCATTTCGCCTCCCGCTACGGCGTGGAGGAGGGCATCGTGTTCGACACCCCCACCATCGAGTTCTCCTATAAGTGCGACGCGCTGGACGACCCTCTGCTCAACGAGTATCACGCCCTGGCGCTGAAGCTTGCCACCAAGGAGGAGATCGAGACCATCAAGGCCATGTCCTTCAAGATAAACGACGTGCTGAAGGCCTTTTTCAAAAATGTAAACGTCGATTTGGTGGACTTCAAGCTGGAGTTCGGCAAAACTGCCGACGGCAAGATCGTCCTTGCCGACGAGATAAGCCCCGACACCTGCCGTTTCTGGGATTCCGTCACCCACGAGAAGCTGGACAAGGACCGCTTCCGCCGGGATATGGGCGGCGTGGAGGACGCTTACTCCGAGATGATGAAGCGCATCATCGGCTGATATGGAAAGCTCGGTAAAAAACGAAATACACGAGGAGTGCGGCGTGCTGGGCATATACTCACCGACGCCCTCCGACATTGCCATGCGCGCCTACTGCGGGCTGTACGCCCTGCAGCACCGGGGACAGGAGAGCTGCGGCATAGTGGTGAACGACGACGGCCTTTTCACCGATTACCGGGACGTGGGACTATTAAGCCAGGTGTTCACAAAGCAGGTGCTGGACTCTTTTCCAAAAGGTTCCATGGCAGTGGGACACGTGCGCTACGGCACCACCGGCGGCTCCGGCAGAGAGAATTGCCAGCCGATAGTGGTGAACCACATCAAGGGCCGCATGGCTCTGGCCCACAACGGCAATCTTGTGAACTCCATGGAGCTGCGGCAGGAGCTGGAAATGCAGGGCTCCATCTTCCACACCACCAGCGACACCGAGGTTATCTCCTATGTCATAACCAAGGAGCGAATCTCCGCCCCGTCCATTGAGTCCGCTGTGAACCGGGCAATGGACAGGATAAAGGGCGCGTATTCGCTGGTGATCATGTCCCCGTCCAAGCTCATCGCCGTTCGGGACGAGCGGGGCTTCCGCCCGCTGTGCTACGGCAGAACGGCGGACGGCGGTGCGGTCGTGGCCTCCGAAAGCTGCGCGCTGGACGCGCTGCAGGCCCGCTTTATCCGCGACCTGGAGCCGGGTGAAATAATGGTGTTCGATAAAAACGGCGCCCGCAGCATCCGCGACCACTGCGGAAAGGCCGAGAGGCGTACCTGCATATTCGAGTACATATATTTTGCACGCCCGGACTCCGTGCTGGACGGCGTCAGCGTGCACGAGGCCCGGGTGCGGGCAGGGGAGTGCCTGGCCAGACGCCATCCGGTGCCTGCCGACGTGGTGATAGGCGTGCCGGACTCCGGTCTGGACGCTGCCGTGGGCTATTCCCAGGCCTCCGGCATACCCAATGAAATAGGCTTTATAAAAAATAAATACATCGGCCGCACGTTCATTTCCCCGGGACAGAAATCCCGGGAGGCCATGGTGCAGCTGAAACTGAATCCCATCGCGGGGGTCGTGCGGGGCAAAAGGGTCGTTATGATCGACGACTCCATCGTCCGGGGCACCACCAGCGCCGCCATTGTGGGCCTGCTGCGGCAGGCCGGGGCGAAGGAGGTGCATGTCCGGGTGTCCGCGCCGCCTTTCATGAACCCCTGCTACTACGGCACTGATATCGATTCCCGGGACAATCTCATCGCCTGCAAGTATTCCGTGGACGAGATCGCCCGCCAGATCGGCGCGGACAGCCTGGGCTATCTGCCCAAGGAGGATCTGGGCTGCCTTATAAATCCCGACTGCGCCAGGGAGGGCTTCTGCGGGGCCTGCTTTGATGGGGACTATCCCACCCAGATACCCGCCGCGCCGAAAAAAAGCCGCTTTGAGTACAGAATAAGCGAGAGGAAGGGCCTTGACGATGAAAAGCAGGAGTGATTCATACGCCGCCGCCGGGGTGGACATCACCGCCGGTTACAGGGCTGTGGAGCTGATGAAAAGCCATGTGGGACGCACCCTTACCCCCGGCGTGATCGGGGACGTGGGCGGCTTCGGCGGACTTTTCAGACCCGACATCTCCGGCATGGAGGAGCCAGTGCTGGTGTCCGGCACCGACGGCGTGGGCACCAAGCTGAAGCTGGCCTTCCTCATGGACAGACACGACACCGTGGGCATAGACTGCGTGGCCATGTGCGTCAACGACATCATCTGCTGCGGCGCCCGTCCGCTTTTCTTCCTGGACTATATCGCCTGCGGCAAAAACGTCCCCGAGCGGATAGCCGCCGTGGTCTCCGGTGTGGCCGAGGGCTGCGTGCAGGCAGGCGCAGCGCTCATCGGCGGCGAGACCGCCGAGATGCCGGGCTTCTATCCCGAAAACGAATACGATCTGGCGGGCTTCGCCGTAGGTATTGTGGACAAGGCGAAAATTCTTGACAATACCGCAATAAAAGAGGGCGACGCCGTCATCGCGCTGCCGTCCTCCGGCCCCCACTCCAACGGCTTTTCCCTTATTCGCAAGGCGCTGGACGTGGAAAACGCCGACCTTGTCTCGCCGAGGGACGAGCTGGGCGGAGAGAGTCTTGGAAACGCGCTGCTGGCGCCCACAAAGATATATGTGAAGCCCATGCTCTCGCTGATGGACAATGTCTCCGTGAAGGCCGTGTCCCACATCACCGGCGGAGGATTTTTTGAAAACATACCACGCAGCCTGCCCGCCGGATTTTCGGCGAAAATCGAAAAAGCGGCGGTGAAAACTCCGCCGGTATTCTCTATTATTGCAAAGGCGGGGAACATCCCGGAGAGGGACATGTTCAACACCTTCAACATGGGCGTGGGCATGTGCTGCACGGTGGACAAAAGCGACGCGGACAGGGCAGTGGCAATCCTGCGGGATGCCGGCGAGGACGCCTATGTTATGGGCGAGATCGTCAGGGGAGACGAGGGAGTCATATTATGCTGACGCGGATAGCGGTTTTCGTGTCCGGCGGCGGCACCAATCTGCAGGCGCTCATCGACGCGGAAAATTCCGGCGCTCTCCGCTCCGGAAAGATCGTTCTTGTGGTGTCCAGCCGCCCGGACGCCTACGCGTTGGAGCGGGCGAAGAACGCCGGGATCGAAACCGCCGTATGCCGGGATGAAGAAGACATACTGCGCCTTGTCACGGACAGGGGCATAGACCTCATCATTCTGGCCGGATATATGAGCATTCTCTCCTCCGGGTTTACCGCCCGCTTTCCGGAGAGGATAATAAACGTACACCCGGCGCTTATCCCATCCTTCTGCGGCAAGGGCTATTACGGGCTGCGCGTCCACCAGGCGGCGCTTGAATACGGCGTGAAGGTCACGGGCGCCACGGTGCACTATGTGAACGAGGTGCCGGACGGCGGCAGGATAATCCTGCAGAAAGCCGTGGATGTCATGGACGGCGATACGCCGGAAATTTTGCAGAAAAGAGTCATGCGTCAGGCCGAGTGGGTGATTCTGCCCCGGGCCGCGGAAATGGTATCAAAAAAACTTGCGGAGGAGAAAAAATGATGACCGACATTTTTGAGTATCTGCGTGAGAGACCTTACCCCGGAAGAGGCATAATTCTGGGCCAGCAGCCCTCCGGAAACAGAGTTCGGGCCTATTTCATCATGGGCCGCAGCGAAAACAGCCGCAACCGCATTTTTGAAAAAACTCCCGACGGCATCCGCACCCGCGCATTTGACGAAAGCCGTATGACCGACCCCAGCCTTATCATCTACAACCCCGTGCGGACGGTGTTCAAATCGCTGGTGGTGACAAACGGCGACCAGACCGACACGATATACGAATATATGAGCCGGGGACAGACCCCATACGACGCGCTGAGGACCCGCGCTTTCGAGCCCGACGCGCCCAACTTTACCCCCAGGGTTTCCGGCGTTGAGTGGGCCGACGGCCGCTGCCAGCTGTCCATTCTGCGCACAAGCAACGGTCAGGGCTGCGACAGAGCCTTCTTCGACTTTGCCCCGCGGCCCGGCGTCGGTCATTTTATCAGCACCTACGAGGGCTTCGGCTCGCCCCTGCCCAGCTTTTTCGGACAGCCGGTGGAGATAGAGCTGCCGGACATGCCCGCGGGAGAGCTTGCCGACAAACTGTGGGATGCGCTGGATGCGGATAACCGCGTGTCGCTGTGGGTGTCCTGCGCCGGCGACGAGATCATCAAAAACAAAAATGTGTGAGGCGGATAATGGAAAAGCTTGAACTTAAATACGGCTGCAACCCCAACCAGAAGCCCGCGTGCATCTTCATAAACGACGGCCGCGCACTGCCGGTTGAGGTTTTGAACGGCAGACCGGGATACATAAATTTCATGGACGCGCTGAACTCCTGGCAGCTGGTAAAGGAGTTGAAAAAGGCCGCGGGCCTTGCCTCCGCCGCGTCCTTCAAGCACGTGTCTCCCGCGGGCGCCGCGGTTGGATATGAGCTGACGGAACTGGAAAAAGCCATGTACTTTGTGGACAAAGACGCGCCGCTGTCCCCACTTGCCTGCGCCTATATCCGCGCAAGGGGTACGGACAGGCTGTGCTCCTACGGCGACTGGGCGGCGCTTTCAGACGTGTGCGACGCTCCCACGGCGCTGTATCTCAAAGACGAGGTATCCGACGGCGTCATCGCCCCGGGCTACACTCCCGAGGCGCTGGAAATCCTGAAAACTAAGAAAAAAGGCGCATACAACGTGGTGCGCATCGATCCCGACTACGTCCCCGCGCCCATTGAGCACAAGGACGTGTTCGGCATCACCTTCGAGCAGGGCCGCAACGAGTACGAAATAACCACAGACATGTTTACAAATATAGTCACCAAAAACACCGTGCTTCCCGAGAGCGCGAAGCTGGATATGGCCGCGGCGCTCATTACCCTTAAATACACCCAGTCCAACTCCGTGTGCTATGTGAAAAACGGACAGGCCATAGGCGTGGGCGCGGGCCAGCAGAGCCGCATCCACTGCACCCGTCTGGCCGGGAGCAAGGCCGACAACTGGTACCTGCGCCAGAGCCCCAGAGTGCTGGAGCTGCCGTTCGTGGACGGCATCCGCCGTCCGGACAGAGACAACGCCATCGACATATATACCTCCGACGAGTACGACGACGTGCTGCGGGACGGCGCCTGGCAGAAGGTGTTCAGGACCCGGCCCCAGCCCTTTACACGGGAGGAGCGTCAGGCGTGGATCGCCTCACAGACCGGCGTCACCGTGGGCTCTGATGCGTTCTTCCCCTTTGGGGACAACGTGGAGCGGGCGCGTAAATCCGGCGTCAGCTATATCGCGGAGCCGGGCGGCAGCATCCGGGACGACAACGTCATCGAGACCGCCGACCGCTACGGCATCGTCATGGCTTTCACCGGCATGAGACTGTTCCACCATTGAAACAGCCCGCGCTTCTGCGGAAGCGCGATTATCGCGGCATAGCCGCGAGGCGATTTGGGAGGGGCAGCAGCGTGTTTCCCTTTTAAATGTTTTGCTTTCAGGAGGCACAGTATGAACATTATGGTCATCGGCGGCGGCGGCAGAGAGCACGCCGTTATAAAAACGCTGAATAAGAATCCGGAGATAAAAACCATTTACGCCCTGCCGGGCAACGGCGGTATCGCGGCGGACGCGGTGTGCGTGCCCGTGGGTGCAAAGGACGTTGACGGCATGGTGCGCTTTGCGCAGGAAAACCGGGTGGATTTTGCCGTGGTAACCCCGGACGACCCGCTGGTGCTGGGCGCGGCGGACGCGCTGGAGGCCGCCGGCGTGCCCTGCTTCGGACCGGAGGCAAAGGCCGCCGTCATCGAGGGCAGCAAGGTGTTTTCCAAAAATCTTATGAAAAAATACGGCATACCCACTGCCGCCTACGAGGTCTTTTCGAACATGGAAGAGGCACTTGCATATCTGGAGTCCGCCCCCATGCCCGCGGTCATCAAGGCTGACGGCCTGGCGCTGGGCAAGGGCGTCATCATAGCGCAGAATCTGGACGAAGCCAGAGCTGCGGTGAAAACTATCATGGCCGACAAAAAGTTCGGCGACAGCGGAAATCAGATAGTAATTGAAGAATTTCTGGAGGGCCCGGAGGTTTCGGTGCTGTCCTTCACCGACGGCGTGACCGTAAAACCCATGGCGTCGTCCATGGATCACAAAAGGGCGCTGGACGGCGACCGGGGCCTCAACACCGGCGGCATGGGCACTGTGGCGCCCAACCCGTATTACACGGCGGACATCGCCGCGGAGTGCATGGAAAAGATCTTTCTGCCCACCGTCCGCGCCATGAACGCCGAGGGCCGCACCTTCCGGGGCTGCCTTTATTTCGGCCTGATGATAACCAGGGACGGGCCGAAGGTCATAGAGTACAACTGCCGTTTCGGCGACCCGGAGGCCCAGGTGGTGCTGCCGCTGCTGGAAAGCGACCTGTACACCGTCATGCGCGCCTGCCGGGACGGTAAGCTCTCCGAGACCGAAGTGAAGTTTTCCGATAAAAGCGCCTGCTGCGTCATTATGGCCAGCCGGGGATACCCCGAAAAGTACGAAAAGGGCTTTGAAATAACCGCGGACGCCGACTTTGCGGGAGAACTTTTCGTGGCGGGAGCAAAAAAAGACGGGGACAGACTTCTCACCGACGGCGGCCGCGTGCTGGGCGTGGAGTGCGTGGGCGACACGCTGCCGCAGGCTGTGGACGCGGCCTATGAGCAGGTGAAAAAGGTGCATTTCGACAACGCGTATTACAGAAAAGACATCGGCGCGCGGGCGCTGAAAGCAATAAAGTGACCGGGAGGGGCTGAATATGGTTTACCGGGTCTATGTTGAAAAAAAGCGGGAATTTGCGGTGGAGGCGAAAAAGCTCCGGGACGACGCGCGGGCGTTTCTGAACGTTGCCGGGCTGAAAAACGTGCGCATCCTCAACCGCTACGACGTGGAAAATCTCGACAGAGAGCTGTTCGATTACGCCGTGAAGACGGTGTTTTCGGAGCCGCAGCTGGACGACGTGTATTACGCCGTGCCCCAGACGGACGGCGCAGTGTTCGCCGTGGAGTATCTGCCGGGACAGTACGACCAGCGGGCCGACTCCGCCGCCCAGTGCATACAGATTATCTCCAGAGGAGAGCGCCCCGCCGTAAAAACTGCCCGGGTCTACGTTCTGGAGGGCGAACTGACGGAGACAGACGTGGAGGCCGTGAAAAAGTACGTCGTAAACCCCGTGGACAGCCGCCCGGCTTCCATGGATGAGGTAAAGACGCTGGCGGTGGAATACGACCTGCCGGAGACGGTGGACACCGTAAAGGGCTTCGACGCCATGACCGAGGCGGAGCTGCGGGCCTTCACCGAGACCAACGGCCTTGCCATGGACATCGGCGATCTGGAGTGCTGCCGGGAATATTTCCGCGCCGAGGGCCGGGATCCCACCATAACCGAGATAAAGGTCATCGACACCTACTGGTCCGATCACTGCCGCCACACCACCTTCAACACGGTCATCGACAGCGTGGAATTCGCCGACCCGGAGATAAAAGCCGCCTGGGACGAATATATGGACGCCCGGACCGAGACCGGCCGGAAAAAGCCCGTGACCCTCATGGATCTGGGCACCATGGGCGCCAGACTTCTCAAATCCAGAGGGCTTCTCACCAAGCTGGACGAATCCGAGGAAATCAACGCCTGCACCGTGAAAATCAAGGTCACGGTGGACGGCGAAGCGCAGGACTGGCTGCTGCTGTTCAAAAACGAGACCCATAACCACCCTACCGAGATAGAGCCCTTCGGCGGCGCGGCCACCTGCATAGGCGGCGCCATCCGCGACCCGCTCTCCGGCAGGGCGTATGTATACGCCGCCATGCGCGTCACCGGCGGGGCCGACCCGCTGCGCCCGGTGAGCGAGACCATGCAGGGCAAGCTGCCCCAGAGAAAACTCACCGCCACGGCTGCGGCGGGCTATTCCTCCTACGGCAATCAGATAGGCCTTGCCACCGGCCAGGTATCGGAGCTGTACCACCCCGGCTACGCCGCCAAGCGCATGGAGATCGGCGCTGTAATCGGCGCCGTGCCCGCGAAAAACGTGCGCCGCGAAACGCCGATACCCGGCGATGCGGTGATACTTCTAGGCGGACGCACCGGCCGGGACGGCTGCGGCGGAGCCACCGGCTCTTCCAAGGCCCATACCGTGGAGTCGCTGGAAAGCTGCGGCGCCGAGGTACAGAAGGGCAACGCCCCGGAGGAGCGCAAGCTACAGAGGCTTTTCAGAAATCCGGAGGCCGCCGGGATGATAAAACGCTGCAACGACTTCGGCGCAGGCGGCGTGTCCGTGGCCGTGGGCGAGCTGGCCGACGGGCTGGATGTGGATCTGAACACCGTGCCGAAAAAGTACGAGGGTCTGGACGGCACAGAACTTGCCATATCAGAATCCCAGGAGCGTATGGCCGTGGTGGTGTCCGCCGAGGATGAACAGCGCTTCCGCGCCATCGCCGAGAGCGAAAATCTTGAGGCCACGGTGATAGCCAGGGTCAAGGCCGACCCGCGCCTGACAATGAGCTGGAACGGCAGTAAAATAGTTGACATTTCAAGGGCGTTTCTGGACACAAACGGAGCTGAAAAGCACATAAATGTAAAAATCGCCCCGGCGAAGGACTGGAAAAAGCCGCTGCCGACGCACTTCTCCGACGGTATGAGGGCGCTGGCCGGGGACCTGAACGTGTGCTCCCGGCGCGGACTTTCCGAGCGCTTCGACTCCACCATCGGCGCGGGCACGGTGCTGATGCCCTTCGGCGGACAGTACCAGAACACGCCCATACAGGCCATGGTGAACAAGATCTCCTGTGAAAAGGGCGAGACGGAGGACTGCTCCGTGATGGCATGGGGCTTCGACCCCTTCATCTCGGAAAAAAGCCCGTTCCACGCCGGGTATCTGGCCGTGGCGGAATCCGTGTCCAGGCTGGTGGCCTGCGGCGCTGAATTTTCCGACGTATACCTCAGCTTTCAGGAGTATTTCCGCAGACTGGGCAGGGAGCCTGAGAACTGGGGCGAGCCTGCGGCGGCGCTGCTGGGCGCGTTCAGGGCCCAGAAGGAGCTGGGCGCGGCGGCCATCGGCGGCAAGGATTCCATGTCCGGCAGCTTTGAGGATATGCACGTGCCGCCTACGCTGGTATCCTTTGCGGTTACCACTGCCAAAACCGGCGACATCATTTCCAACGATTTCAAGGCCCCCGGACACCGGGTAGCTCTTATAAAGCCGGAATACGGCCCTGACGGACTGCCCGCCGGGGAGAGCCTTAAAAAAGTGTTCGCCCGGGTGCATGAACTCATCGCTTCCGGACGCGCGCTGGCCGTCAGCACCGTGGGCGCCGGCGGCGCAGCGGAGTGCGTGATGAAAATGTGCTTCGGCAATATGACAGGCTTTGAATTTGCCGCGGACGCCGCCGGGGAGGACGTCTTCGGATACCGGTACGGCGCCTTCGTTTTGGAACTCGCCGACGGCGGAGAGGGCGAATATATCCTGGGCCGCACCACGGAAGAAAAAACCGTCCGCATGGGCGGGGAGAGCGTGCCGCTGAAGGAGCTTTTCCGCATATACGAGAGCAGACTGGAGCCGGTATTTCCCTGCAATATCCAAATGCCGGAGGAGCCGGTACCCGCGTTTTCATATGAGGCCGTGTCCCGGCCCGTCCCGGCGGTAAAGACCGCCCGGCCACGGGTGCTCATCCCCGTGTTCCCCGGCACCAACTGCGAATACGATTCCGCCCGGGCATTCCGTCTGGCCGGGGCGGAGCCGGAGATAATCGTGGTGAAAAACCTCACTTCCGCCGCCATCGGCGAGAGCGTGGAGTATTTCGCCCGCCGCACCGCCCAGGCACAGATGATATTCATACCCGGCGGCTTCTCCGGCGGCGACGAGCCGGACGGCTCCGCCAAATTCATCACGGCGTTTTTCAGAAACGCCGCCGTGCGGGACGCTGTGACCGAGCTTATCGAGACCCGCCAGGGTCTTATGGCCGGCGTATGCAACGGCTTCCAGGCACTTATCAAGCTGGGTCTTGTGCCTTACGGAAAGATCACGGACACCGACAGCGAAAGCCCCACGCTTACCTATAACGTTATCGGCCGCCACCAGTCCATGCTGGTGCGCACCAGGATTGCCTCCAATAAGTCCCCCTGGCTTGCCAGAACAAAGCCAGGAGAGATTTACACCGTGCCCGTGTCCCACGGAGAGGGCCGGTTTTTCGCCTCGGAGGAGCTTATAAGAAAGCTGGCGGAAAACGGACAGATCGCCGCCCAGTATGTGGACATGGACGGGCGCCCGTCCATGGACGTGCGGGCAAATCCCAACGGCTCGGTGCTGGCTGTGGAGGGCATCACATCCCCGGACGGACGCATCTTCGGCAAGATGGGCCACTCCGAGCGCGCGGGCAAGGGCCTGTACAAAAACGTATCCGGCGAGTACGACATGGGCATGTTTGCCGCCGCCGCGGATTATTTCAGGTAAAACGAAAAGCTGTTTTCCGCCCCGCCGTCAGGCGGGGCGGTTTGATTTGACAGACCGGAGTTTGTGCGATAGAATTTCACATATTCGTTATACCCGGAGGAATGCCATGAAGAAGTTCCTTGACCGCGCTGTGGCGGTCGGAATAATACTCTTTCTCCTGCTGGGGCTTTTCTGGATGTATCTGCGCCCCGACAAGATAAACACATACGAAAATCGCTACGCCAATCAGGCACCGCGGCTTACCGCCGCATCATATCTGGACGGCAGCTTTCAGGACGGCTTCGATCTGGCGCTGGCGGATCAGATACCCTTCTCCCAGAGGGGGAAGCGCACCTATAATGAAAAATCCACCGCTCTTTTGCGGGCGGAGCTGAAGCCCCTGCTGGAGCGGGAACGCTATAAATACGTAAGCTTCGGCACCGACTGGATATATAACGATTATTTGGTTTATAAGCCCCAGACGCTGGACGATACGCTGAAGGGCGAACTGGACGCCAAGATCACCAACATAAACAACTGCATCGCCGCCCACCCGGAGCTGAAATTCTATGCCTACTATGTTAAGCGGGACATGGATGTGGATTTCGAGACCGGGATGCAGACCGGCGAGGCGGAATATCTGGAGCAGGGTCTCGACCTTGCCTCCGGCAGCTTTTCGTGCCTGAACATCGGCGATTTTGCCGCATATTCCAAGAACTTTTATAAAACAGACCACCATTGGAACGCCCAGGGCTCATACGAGGGCTATCGCGAGGCCGCCGCGCTGCTGGGCGTTTCGGAAAACGAGCTGCTTGTGCCCACCGGCGAGGCCGATACCGGCCGGCAGCTTTCAGGCTCCAAGGCGGCCAGCTCCCGGGCCACCAGCGTGATAACCGAGCCCTTCTCCGTGCTCACCTTCGACTATCCCGCCGAGGACGTGACCATCAACGGCAAAAAAGCCTCTGCCTACGGCAAAGAGGATACCTTCCTTGCGGATACCGCCCAGAAGGCCAGCTACGCCAACTATTACGGCGAGGATTACGGCGAGATCATTTTCGACACGCACCGCACGGACAGGGACAATATCCTTGTCATCGGCGATTCCTACGACAACGCGGTGCTGCGGCTGCTGTCGGCCCATTTCAATAAAACGTTCTCGGTGGATCTGCGCAATTACCAGACCCAGACGGGCAAGCCCTTCCGGCTGTCCGAGTATGTGAAGGCAAACGGCATAACCAAGGTGCTGCTCATAGGCGGCAGCAGCTTCTATTCAAAGCCGGACTTCACGCTGGAGGGTTGATATGGTATTCAGCAGTCTGACTTTTTTATACTTTTTCCTGCCCTGCGTGACGGTTCTTTATTACGTCTGCAAAAACCGCGCCTGGCGCAACGGAGTGCTGCTGATCTTCTCCCTGGTGTTCTACTCCTGGGGGGAGCCCAAGTACATACTGCTGCTGCTTCTGGCGGCGGCGGAGGCGTACATAGGCGGCCTGATAATAGACGCGGCGGCCCAGCGGCCAAGGCGGAAGAAAACGGCGATGGCCGTCACCGCCGTGCTGCTGCTGGCAAATCTTTTCGTATTCAAATATCTGGGCTTCGTGTGCGGCAACCTGGGTATCCGCGTGCGGGAAATAATCCTTCCCATCGGCATCAGCTTTTACACCTTCCAGATACTGTCCTATGTCATAGACCTTTATCGGGGCAAGACCCGGGTGCAGAAGAATTACCTTCTGCTGCTTCTGTACGTCAGCTTTTTCCCACAGCTCATAGCCGGGCCCATAGTCCGCTATCAGACCGTGGAAAGAGAGATGGCCTCCCGCAGCGAGAACTGGGACGATTTCACCGGCGGACTGCGCCGGTTTGTCACCGGCCTTGCCAAAAAAGTGCTTATCGCCAACAACGTGGCCCAGGTGGCCACGATAATCTACGCCGGAAACACCGACGCTCACGGCACCGCCGCCTACTGGGTGGCCTCGCTGGCCTACACCCTCCAGATCTACTTCGACTTTTCCGGGTACAGCGACATGGCCATCGGCATGGGCCGCATGTTCGGCTTCCACTTCCTTGAAAACTTCGACTATCCGTACATATCAAAGTCCATAACCGAGTTCTGGCGGCGGTGGCACATCTCCCTGTCCACCTGGTTCAGGGACTATGTGTATATCCCGTTGGGCGGCAACCGGAAAGGAGCGGCGCGGCAGATACTGAACATCTGCATCGTGTGGGCCCTCACCGGAATATGGCACGGCGCCGCGTGGAACTTCCTCGCATGGGGCGTGTACTACGCCGTGCTGCTGCTGCTGGAAAAATTCGTGTACGGCAAATATCTTGAAAAGCTGCCAGGCTTTTTCAGGTGGTTTTACGCCATGTTCTTCGTAAACGTGGGCTGGGTGCTGTTCAATCTGGTGGACGTTGCCGAGCTGGAAAAGGCCCTGCGGATAATGTTCGTCTGGCACAGTACCGACTGGGCCGGGGTTTTCGCCTCCAACACCGCGCTGATGACGGAGCTTTTGTATCTGCCCATAGCCGTCGTCTGCTGCCTGCCCGTAAAAAAGAAGCTGCGCCCCATAGACGGTCTGCCCGGCGCAATAATCGAAAATGTCTGGTATGTCGGCCTGCTGGCCCTGTGTATAATGTTCATCCTCAGCTCGTCCTATAACCCGTTCATATATTTCCGGTTCTGAAATTACAACGCCGTGAGCACAGCTCACGGCGTTATCTTTTTCATTAACTCTTCCGCGGAAATCCCGGCCAGCTCTCCAACCAGGGCGCGCTGGCCGGGATTTATATCATTAAGACACATGTACTCGTTAATAGTTATCACCCTTTGCTTTTTGGTTGAGGAAACTCTCCATTAGCATGGTATTCCGCTTTCATGCAAAGGGTGACGGATATAAAAAACGTCCTGCCGCAGTTGTTTTGCGGCGGGACGATGATTATGCGGCTTTTTGGGAGCCGGGTGTGTGCTTCGCGTCGTATTTTTTGAATATCCGGTCGGTTATCAGCATGCCCAGCCAGCCCAGCAGGATGCCGAGAGCTATGCCGGCCAGCACGTCGGTGGGCCAGTGGACGTAGAGATACAGCCGGGAGAACGCTATCAGTACGGCCAGAAACAGCCCCGGGATCCACAGCTTGTTTTTCCTGCAGAACAGCGCCGACACTGCCGTAAAGGATGCGGCGGAATGGCCGGACGGGAAGGAATAGTCCGTGGGCCGGGCGATGAGCAGCTGTATGGACGTATTCACGTCGCAGGGCCGTATTCGGGCCACAAGGGGCTTGAGTATGCCGTTGCAGACCACAACGTCCAGAACCAGCGCCGCCATCATGGTTATGCCCACCCGGCGGCATTTGGGTATGCATAAAAGCAGCGCCGTGAGGGCTATCCAGATGATGCCCGCGTTTCCAAGCATGGAAATATAAGGCATTATAAGATCGCCGAAAGCGGTGCGCATGTGGTTTTGGATGAAATCCAGTATTGCAAATTCCGTGCCCGTCATATGGCGAAAAGACCTCTTTTCGAAGATTGAATATTTACTGCCTGATTATATCAGCCTAAATCAAAAAGGCAAACCTTTTTTGCCTGCGGGTCGGTTTTCATACAACCTTGGCGGCGGCGTACATTGACTAAAAGCCCGCCGTGGTTTATCATCATGGCAGAAATTCAGCATTGGAAATCAAAAAATAAAAAGGCGGGAGGCGGCGGCATGGCGGACGGCAGGGGTCCCGCGCGTGTGCGGGAGCCGGATAAAATCAAATCTTATTTTGCGCTGGAAAAAACGCCGCTTATCCTCACGGCGGTTTCAGGCATAATATACAACATAGGCATGACGGCGGGCCCCTGGTTCGAAGGCCAGCTGGCCCAGTGCCTTTTCGACATCATAAAGGGGCAAAAGGTTTTTGCCGACATGCTCCGTCTGGCGCTTTTGTACCTCGCCGTCATTCTGCTGGTGCAGGGCATGCGGTGCGTCAAGCGCTTCTACGTCCGGCGCTTTGCCAACGACACGGCGCTGAATATGCGCGCCGTGCTGTACGGAAGCCTTGTGCACAAGCCCCGGGCGGAGCTCAGCGAAGAGAGCACCGGCACAATGATGACCAAGGCCGTGGCGGATGTGGACGAGTGCGTGGAGGGTATGCGTAAATTCACCACCGAGGTGTTCGACACCGGCGTGGCCCTTATAGCATACCTTGTCATGCTGTTTTTGTACGACTGGCGGCTGGCGCTGATCTCCAGCGCCTTCACGCCCATTGCCTATTTCGCCGCTGAGCTGATGAAAAAGGTGGTATATAAATATAATTCCGAATATAAAAAGAGCGCCGGCCGGCTGAACGACGCCACGCTGGACAGGATCTCCAACTGCCTGACGTACCGTGTGTACGGCTGCGAGGAGCGGCGCAACGGCGATTACGAAAAGGCGCTGTCGGACTATGAAAAGCGCGCCGTGTCGGCTAACGTGTGGGAAAATACCATGCAGCCGCTTTATAACGTCATCTCCATGACGGGCGTGGTGTTCATCATATGGCTTGGCGGCAGGAACATCGCGGGCACGGGCTGGACGGCGTGGAACATCGCGGCGTTCACGGCCTTTTTGTCCTGCTTCACCAAAATGGCCGTAAAATCCTCCAAGGCGGCGAAGCTTTTCAACTCCGTCCAGAAGGCGCGGGTGTCCTGGAAGCGGATAAAGCCGCTTTTGAAGGACACGGAGGAGCCGGAGGAGGACAATGAGGAGCTTTCCGCGCCAATGGACGTGGAGGCGGAGAACCTCTCCTTCGCATATCCCGGCGGTGATACGGTGCTGCGGGACGTGTCCTTCACCCTGCACCCGGGCGAGATAATGGGCGTAACCGGTCCGGTGGCCTGCGGCAAATCCACCCTGGGACTGGTGTTCCTGTGCGAAACGCCGTATTCGGGCTCCGTGCGCATCGGCGGCAGAGAGCTTTCCGGGCTTACGGAGAGCCAGCGAAGCCGCATAATTTCCTACTCCGGCCACCAGCCGGAGCTTTTGAGCGACACCATTGCCGAAAACATAAAGCTGGGAGCCTCCGCTCCCGCGGGGCCGGCGCTGGAGGCCGTGCGGCTTTCCGGCGAGACGGCGGAGATGCCAGACGGGGAGAACACGCCGGTGGGTGCGGCGGGCGTGCGCCTGTCGGGCGGACAGCAGGCCCGGCTTTCCCTGGCCAGGGCTCTGTACCGGCCGGGAAAACTTTTGGTGCTGGATGATCCCTTTGCCTCCGTGGACAAAAACACAGAGCGGGAGATAATGGACAATCTGCGGCGCATGGCCGGGGAGAGCGCCGTTATACTTATTTCTCACCGGCTCTATACCTTCCCGGATATGGATAAGGTGATGTGGCTGGAGGATGGCAGGGCACGGGTTTCAGACCACAAAACGCTTATAGCCGAGGACGGGGAATACGCGCGGTTTTACCGCGCCCAGACGGAAGGGGGCGCGGACCTTGACGAGGCTCAATAAGTTTTCCTGCCTGCGCACGGCGCTGAAGGGCGTGGTAAAGGATAACGCCGCCCTCACCTGGGGCCTGGCCGCAGTTATCGCCGCGGACATAGTTCTGGCCCTTGTTCCGCCGCTGGTGCTGGAAAAAATAATCAATCTGCTCACCGGCGGCAGCGGCGTCGCCGTGAGCCTTGCGCTGCTGTATTTTCTGTTCATAGCCCTTTCGGGTGTTTTCGACTCCGCCCAGGCGGTGCTCATCACCGTGTTCGGCCAGAAAATGACCCACAGGCTCCGGGGCGACATGTGCCGCAAGCTTACCCGCATGCCGGCCGGGTACTTTACAAACAATGACGCCGGAGCCACGGCTTCCCGCTTCGTGGGGGACGTGGATACGGTGCAGACCCTGTTCGACGACGGCATAGTCAGCGTGTTTGCCGACGCCTGCAAGGTCGTCAGTATCATCGCAGTCATCTTTACCCGCAGCGTGGGACTGGGGCTGCTGCTTCTGGTGGTGACGCCGCTTCTGATGTGGCTCACCATGGCGTACCGCCGCTGGATGCTCTCCTCCCAGCTGCGCACCCGCGCCTCAGCCGCCCGGGTCACAAACCATGTGCCGGAGACAATACGCTGCATACGCATGATCCATGCCTTCGGCATCGAGAAATACATGGAAAAGCGCTATGAGGAGTATATAAAGGACAATTACCGCAGCAAGGAAAAGTCAAATCTTTACGATTCCACCTACTCGCCCATCATAATTTTTACCGGCTCCGCCGTTATCGCCGTGATGATGGTGATGTCCGCCATGGGCGGCGGCATGCGGGAATTTTTCGGCATGTCCGTGGGCACCGCTGTGGCGGTTATCGCCTATGTTGGCAAGGTGTTCACGCCCCTTGAGGGCATAGGAATGGAGATAGAAAATATCCAGGCCGCCGCCGCGGGCGCGCACCGGGTGGACGAATTCATGTCCGCGCCGGAGCGGGAGATGCCCGACGCGCCGGCACCTTCGGCCGCGGATGACGCAGTGCGCGTCCGGGACGTATGCTTCGGCTACGGCGACGGGAACGTGCTGGATAATCTCAGCTTCGGCGCGAAGCGGGGCGAGCGCGTCACGCTGTGCGGCCGTACCGGGGCGGGCAAGACCACCATATTCCGCCTGCTGCTGGGCCTTTACGCGCCCCAGAGCGGCACGGTGAGCATATTCGGCGCCCCCGCCGGGAAGATACGGGACGCGGACAAGAGAAAGCTTTTCGGTTATGTGGAACAGTCATTCAGAAAGGTGCCGGGTACGGTGGGGGAGCAGATAACCCTGTCCGACCCCGGAATAGACCGGGATGCCATGGAGCGGGCGGCAAAGCTGGTGGAGCTGGACGAGTATATTTCGTCCCTGCCAAGAGGCTATGATACGCCGTTTTCCGAGACGCTGTTTTCCCAGGGGCAGCTGCAGCTTCTGTCCATCGCCAGGGCCGTGGCGGCGGATCCGGAGATACTGCTGCTGGACGAGATCACCGCAAATCTGGATTCCGGCACCGAGGAAGCCGTGACGGCGGCACTGGACCGGGCGTCGGAAAACCGTACGGTGCTGGCCATCTCCCACCGCCTGAATACGGAAACGGAGCGGGGAAGACTGGTGCGCATATGACGGGAAAATACCGGGTATTGTGATTTGTTTAAAAATTTGATATAATAAATAACTGCGCTGCTGCGCATATAATTTGTTTTGGAGTTTTGGCGAATGAAAATTCTGGTGCTCAAATGCAATACCGGCGAGGGACACAATTCCGTGGCCGCCGCCATACAGGAGTCTGCGCGGGAAAACGGCGACGTATGCGACATCACAGACGCGCTGTCGTTTCTTTCTGAGCGGGCATCGGAATTTATCTGCTCATGGCATGTGCGGCTCTACCGCTACGCCCCGAAATTTTACGGTTCCGGCTATCGTCTGGCGGAGGCGCACCCCTCGGCCTTCGACCCATCCTCCCCGGTGTATAAATTCCTGGCCTCCGGCACAGGAAAGCTGAGAGCTTATATTCACGCCGGGGGATACGACTGCGTGGTCTGTCCTCACGTGATACCCAGCCTTATGCTGACGGTCATGCTGTCCGAGCGGCCGGAACCGGAGCTTGTGACCTGCAACATCGCCACCGACTATACCTGCAGCCCCATGACCGGGGAGAGCGGACTGGACAGATACTTTGTCCCGGACGGATCTGTGGTGCCGGAATTTGTTTCCGCCGGCGTGCCGGAAAACAGGATAGTCGTTATCGACGGCATACCCGTGCGTCGGGAATTTTATAAAAAAACGGAAAAGAAGGCTGCCCGCAGGGCGCTGGGAATTCCGGAGGACGGGGCGCATCTGCTGATGATGTTCGGCAGCATGGGCTGCGGCCCCATGCAGAGGCTCACGGAGCTGCTGGACGCCGCGATGCCCGCCGGGGCGTGCGCCACCGTGGTTTGCGGCACAAATCAGGAGCTTAAACACCGGCTGGGCAGGCAGTATGCCGGCAGCGGCCGAATACGCGTTATGGGATATGCGGAGAACGTCTCCGGACTTATGGATTCCGCCGACCTTTTCCTCACCAAGCCCGGCGGGATCAGCACCTCCGAGGCGGCGGTGAAGGGTCTGCCCATGGCACTTATGGACACGGTGTCCGCCTGCGAGGAATACAACATGCGCCTTTTCTGCGCCCGGGGCGGCGCGGTGACGGCCGACACGCCTGAGGAGCTGGCATATATCTGCCGCAGACTGCTGGAGGACCCGGGCAAGCTGAAAAAGATGTCAAAAGCGCTGATGCGGCGGGATAACGCCGCCGACCAGGTCTGCCGCGCTCTGCGGGAGGCGCGCAGGGAGCAGGAGGGCACCGGAACATGAAAGAGCTGCTCTTTGCCGTGCTTTATGTGGCGGTCATCGGACTTTTGTCCAATCCGTTCGCAAAAAAATTTCCCCGGGACTTTTCAATATATGCTTTTCCCTTTGCCCCGTGGAGCTTTGAAAAGGGCGGCGCGGTGTACGAAAAGCTGGGCGTGCGGAAGTGGAAGGACAAGGTCCCGGATATGAGCCGGGTGCTCCGCAGCCTGCCGGCAAAAAATCTCAGCGCCGGCGTTACGAAGGAAAAGCTGGAAACGCTGGTGCAGGAGACCTGTGTGGCGGAAATGGTACATTTCACGCTGATGCTGCTGTCGCTGCTGATTCTGTTTTTCTGGCGGGGCTGGGGCGCGGCGGCGTTTTTGGTGATATACAATCTTTTCGGCAACATGCCGTTTATAATTATTCAGAGATACAACCGGCCGCGGCTGGTACGGCTGTGCAAGAGAGCTAAAAGATCGGATGACGGATTACAGAAAGATAAGGTTCAATAATTTAAATACTCCGGAATTCCGGCATGTGTGGCTGCTGCTGTTCTGGCCGGCCTTCGGGCTGCTGTTCACGCTTCTGGAGCGGGGCGGCATCACATCCGGCTTCCACCCCGTGTACTGCGCGCTGGACGGCATGATTCCCTTCTGCGAGTATTTTTTGCCGCTTTACCTCTACTGGTTCGCTTTTCTGCCGTTCATGCTGATCTACACGTTCTTGAAGGACGTGCCTGCCTTCCGGCGCATGATGTATTTCATCATGGTGACCTACATAATTACCGTGACGGTGTATTTCATCTATCCCACCTGCCAGAATCTGCGCCCGGCGGAATTTCAGCGGGACAACATCTTCACCAGATTTCTGGCGTGGTTCTACGTCTACGATACCAACACCAACGTCTGCCCGTCCATCCACGTCATCGGCTCCTTCGCGGCCATGAACGCCGCCTGGGACACGAAAAAGTTCCAGACCCGTGGATGGCGGTGGTTTTTCGCCCTGTCCGCCGTGCTGATCAGTATTTCCACTGTGTTTGTGAAGCAGCACTCCGTGCTGGATGTTTTGTGGGCCCTGCCGGTGTGCGCCGCGGGTGTGCTGACGGTGTATATGCCGAAGATACGAAAAAGGGAAAAAGCCCCGGCACTGGAAAAGCTTTCCCAATAAAGCTAAAAAGGGCGCGTTGCAAAACGAACCTGGGTGAAAAACAGAGAATCGGTCAGCCCGAAAGGGTTGGCCGATTCATTGTTTTGCGTTAAAATTGAGTTATGAAGACGCAATTAACGCAAGCCCAGTATAACCTGACAGAGCGTCACGGTCAACTGGTAATCACACTGAACAATGAAATAATAATACCGGAGAATGACCCTGTGCGGCTGCTGAGCGCCCAGCTTGAGGAACTGGAGTACGGGAAACTGTACGAAGCGTATTCTTCCATAGGGAGAAAATGGGCGGCCGACCCCAAGGTCATGTTCGAGGTGTTAGTACACGGATACCTGTGCGGTATATACTCCAGCCGGCAGCTGGAGGAGGCGTGCCGGAAACGGGTGGACTTCATGTGGCTGCTTGGGGATGAGCGCGTACCCGACCACAGCACGCTCTCACGCTTCCGTAAACGCTTTGCTCCGGAGATCGAGGATCTGTTTTACCAGTATGCGCGGTATCTGGAGGGACTAGGCGAGACAGACCATGGCACAGTCTTTATTGACGGGACGAAATTGGAGAGCCGCGCAGGGAAGTACAGCTTCTGCTGGCGCAAGAGCGTGGAGAAGCAGCTTGGCAAGCTGCGGGAGAAGACCGGCTGCAAGACGCTCAAGCAGGCTAAGAAGAAACTGGGGCAGATGAGCCTGTGCGTAGAATTTGTCAGCGGCAAGGGCAAGCGTAAGAGCCCGGAGCAGCGGGAATATGAGGCTTTTGCGGAGCTGTGCCGGCGCTGGGAGGGCTATGATCACTCCCTTTGCGTCATGGGTCAGAGCCGTAACAGCTATTCCAAGACAGACCCGGACGCCACGTTTATGCGTATGAAGGAAGACCATATGCGCAACGGCCAGCTCAAGCCGGCGTACAACGTCCAGATCGCTGTAAACAGCGAGTACATCACCGGCGTGGGCGTGTTCTCCAACAGGACGGATTACGGAACGCTGATTCCGTTCCTGCGCGGGCTGGAGCATCACCATGAGGCACGGTATGAGGAGATAACCGCCGACGCCGGGTATGAACGGCTGGAAAACTACCTGTATCTTGAAAGCACGGGGCAGATGAGCTTCATAAAGCCTCAGAACCATGAACAGGTAAAGAAAGCGTCCTTCAAAAGGCAGATAGGGCGCATTGAGAACATGAACTACGATGAAGCAGATGATTGCTACATCTGCGCCGCCGGGCGGAAGCTGAGTCTGCGGCGGGAGTGCAGCAGCCTTGTGCATGGCAAGATCATGACCACGGCGTATTACCGCTGCGAGAGCTGTACCGACTGCGAGTACAGAGCGCAATGCTGTCAGGCGCAGGACATGAACGAGCCCAAGGAGCTAAAGCTCAAGCGGGAGCTGTGGGAGAAGCGGGCGGTCTCGGAGGCGAACATCACGACGGAGCGCGGGGCGTATCTGCGCCTGTGCCGGAGCATACAGGTGGAAGGCGCGTTCGCGCTGCTGAAGAACGATTTTGGCTTCCGGCGGTTCCTCACGAGAGGCAAGCGCAACGTCCATACGGAGCTGTATCTGCTTTGCTTGGCGTTCAACGTGAAGAAGTACTGGATGAAGCGCGAAAACGGGCGGCTGAAAACGCATCTTTCTGAAATTTGCATTTCCTGAAAAAGTATAACTGAATATTCCACATTCCAGGCCTGCGGCATCGCCGGAGGCTCCTTTCGCATACGAGGTTTTCCACAAAACCGGTCTTTAGCTGCTTGCCAGCTCATGTCTCCTCCTTCGCTACCTGTAAAAAAGCGCGTTGCAAAACATTTCCGTTTTGCAACGCGCCCTTTTGCCGTAAATATGAGACAGCGGTCGGTATATAAACATTCAGCGCTTATCTCAGTGCAGAGATGTCGATGCCGCCTTCGATGCGCTTTTTGAGGATGTCCGGCCGCAGCGCGGCGGAAATGGCGGCCTCCAGCGTGATGGTGCCGGCTTTGTACAGGTCGTACAGGCTGCCGTCCAGACTTATCATGCCGTCGCCGGAGTACATGCCAAGGGAGGAATCAAGCTGATAGGTCTTGTTCTCCCGTATCATGTTGCGCATGGCGGAATTCACCTGCACCACCTCAAACACGGGAATAAGCCTGCCATCCACTGTGCGGATGAGCTCCTGGGTCACCACGGTGCACAGCTGGGAGGCCAGCTGCACCCTTATCTGCTGCTGCTGATCCGGGGGGAATATGTCGATGATGCGGTTCACCGTGCTGCCGATGCCCAGAGTGTGCAGGGTGGAGAAAATGAGATGTCCCGTTTCGGCGGCGGTGAGGGCAGTGCTTATGGTGTCGTAATCGCGCATCTCGCCCACCAGTATCACGTCAGGTGACTGGCGGAGACTGGCGCGCAGCGCCGCACTGTAACCTTCCGTGTCGCTGCCCACCTCCCGCTGAGTGAAGATGCTCTTGTCGTTATCGTACAAAAACTCCACAGGGTCCTCTATGGTGATGATGTGCTTGGGGTAGTTGTGGTTCACCTTGTCCATCACGCAGGCCAGCGTGGTGGATTTGCCGCTGCCGGCGGGACCGGTGACCAGCACCAGGCCCTTTTGAAGATTTGCCGTATCCATTACGCACTCCGGGATGCCGATGTTTTTGTAGTCCGGTACGTCGGAGGACACTGGACGTATCACGGCGGCGCAGCCTCCCCGCTGGCGCAGGGCGCTTACGCGGAAGCGCATACTGTCCATGCTGAAGGCAAAGTCGTCGTCGCCGGTCTCCTGATAGTGCCGGGGACTGCGCCCGCACATTTCATATATGCCGTTTATCACGGCTTCGGCTTCGCCGTCGGTGAGAATATCCTCGCCAAGGTGATATATTTCCCGCCTGCATTTATAGGAAACCGGCTGCCCGGCAATGAGAAAAATGTCGGACGCGCAGTTTTTCACTGCTGTTTTTACCGCTGCTTCAAAATCCATAAACACTTTTTCCTTCCTTTACCCCTGCTGTTGTGAGTATTCCTGGGCGTCCGTCATATTCCAGACGTGTATGTGCTCGTCCACTGTCCAGCTGTTTTTTGGCACCGTCTGCCAGGCTGCGACGGTGAAGTCGTCCCCGGCCCGGATGGTGACTGCAAGCAGGCGGGCGTCGTCCACCTGACATACGTAATTTATCGTGCTCTTGCCGTCTTTGGTTTCGCATTTGCCTCCGTATTTTGCCGCCTCCGCGGACAGGTCCCCGCCGGACTTCCATACGGAGTATAGACTGTTGGCGGCGTCGGTGCACCAGCTGTCGGCATTGTAATATGCCGCTGCGGCGTCAGCGTTCTTCTGGGCCAGATTTTTTTCGTACTTGGCGGTGGAGAACGAGAGAATGGACAGTATCGTAAGACACAGCGCCGCAAATATGACCAGCAGGGTTATCAGGCCCACCAGGGGCTTCCTTTCGATGCCGCCGTTATCCTTCATAGTTTGCCGCCTTTACGGTAAGGGAGTAGATGCTCCCGCCGCCGTTTTCAACATCGATGTCCGCGCTGCCGCCGCTTTCCGTCATTATCATGGTGTACTTTGCCCCCGGCTTTTCTGCCGGGTTCCAGAGGGAGTCATAGTACGCCGTCCAGGTGCCGCCGGCGTCCGTCATGCCCGCGGCCGCGCCGCCGCCAGTGGCCTTGTAGGACTCCGCCGCCGATACTGCGCACTCCACCGCACGGTCCAGCTCGGAGCTTGCGCGGGACAGATTATTGGACTTCACCAGCATCAGCGTGTCGATTGCCGCCGCGGTGACGAATACGGTGAGCATGATGACAAGCTCTATGAGAAAAAGGGATACGCCGGAATGCTTGTTCATGCTCCGCCGCCTCCCCCGGTGCGCACGGCTGCGCACAGACTTCCGGAGTGACCGCCGGAAATACATTTGACGCTTATGAGGCTCCCGGTCTGGGAAAACTCCACGCCGTCCATGTCCAGCAGTATCTCGCCGGCATCGGGCTCAAATTCGGCGCCCTTTTCGCAGTAAAGCTCCCTCATGGAGCCGCCGTAATCGTAAATGATGGTGGTGTACACTCCGTCGTCGCCGGTCTCCTCAAAATACAGGGCACTGAGGCCGTCGAACTCACCGACATATACGCAATCGGCGGCGTCGCCGGAGTGGATGCGAGACTGGACGTAATTCAGTCCCGTGTGGATACTGAATTCGTCATTTAGAACGTCGGTGATGTTGCTGTACACCATGGCGCCCTGCAGCAGAGCCGCGATGACGCAGGCCGTGAAAGCGAAAAAGAGCAGGATCCATATAAGTTGTCCGGTGGCATGGGATCTGCTCTCCATTATACTTCCTCCAGATTATTTGGCCACGACGGTGATGTCGGGCATGATATTGGATGCGAACACGGTATAGTAAACGGCGTATTTGCTCTCGTCGATGGTGATGTTGTAGTGCTCGGTGAGATATTCCAGACTTTCGGGGTAGCGGCCCTCCAGAGCATAGCACTCCACGGCGCCGCGGCGCAGATTGCGCTCTGTGGATTCAAGCCCGTTCTGCTTCAGTTTTTCCCCGGCGTTCTGCACGCCGAACCACACGCCGGCCAGGACGGCGGCCACAAGGCACAGAGAAAGCACGATCTTCACGGCCCGCTTAATTATGGCGGATTTTGAGGGTGTGTTGTCTATCATGGCGCTGCCTCAGGTGATGGCGGACATGATGCCCAAAAGCGGGAACATGACCGCGACCAGTATAACGCCCACAATTGCCGCCATGACAAGGACGATGGCTGGCTCGACGGCGCCCACGGATTTTGCCAGCGCGTCCTGGGCGTCGGCCTCCGTGCGGTTTGTGAGCTCCTTAAGTACGGAGTCGGTGTTGCCGGTATTTATTCCGGCCTCCAGCAGGGAGGAATCCACACTGCTGAGAAGCCCGGCGTTTTCGGCTGCCTTGGCAAAGCCGGTGCCCTCCGCGATGTTCTGGCGGCAGATGGTGACGGCGTTGGGGCCGAAACGGTCGGAAAAACTGCCCTCGATCATTTTCATGGTCTCGTCGATGTCCAGGCCGCCGGACACGCCAAGAGACAGCAGCGACACAAAAAAGGCGGAGTTCATTTTCCTGCCCACGTTTTTTTTGTAGAATTTCGTGCGCTGACGGCGGATAAATTCTTCCCGCAGCGGCTTGACCAGCGTTGTGAGCGCGCCGCAGGCCGCAATGACGGCCAGAGCGCCCAGTATGTACCACCGTGCTTTGCCAATGGCGTTGGCGGCGTTAATGAGAAGAAAAGTGAACTTAGGTATTGTACCGCCCAGCGCCGAGAAGGCATCGTTGTATATGGGCAGCACCTCCGGCATGATGACGAATACCACCAGAATGGTGATGATAAGCAGGATCATGGGATAGAGTATGGCGCTGCGCAGGTTGTTGGATGTGCGGCGGCGCTGATCGTAATATTCCGACAGGTTGCGGAACACGCTCTCCAGATGGCCCGTGCGCTCGCCCGCGTCCACCATTGACAGCATATAGTCCGGGAATATGCCCGTAAACTGCATAGAGTCGTAAAGCGAGGTGCCCATCTCCGTATCTGAATACAGGGAGACTATGGCCGTCTTGGGTATGTAGGGCCGCTCCTGCTTCAGAAATATATAGAAGCACTCCGAAACAGGGTTGCCGGCCCTCAGATACAGCGACATCTCGGAGCAGAAGGCGATAAGCTCCGGGGCTTTGAGCTGTTTCGGCTCCTCTTCATTTTTCTTGAAAAGCGTTGATAGCTTCACTTCAAATACGTCCTCAGTAAAGATATTTGGCGGAATAGTTGTTGGGGTCGCCGATGTACTGCATTATTGACGAGCTGGAGCCGGAACTGGAGGCGAAGGTGGGATCCATCAGCTTCCAGGTGGTGCCGTCGAAGTATATGACACCGTCGATCCAGCCGCCGTCGCTGGTGTAGACGTTTATCCAGGCGTGGTACAAGCTGCTGGTGTAGCCCACCACCAGCTTGGTGGGTATGCCCTGGGAACGGAGCATGGCCGTCATAACGGCCGCGTAATCATAGCATATGCCCTTGCCGGAGGCAAGGATGGCGTCTATGTCGCAGAGATAGCCGCTCTCTACGGTCTCCGCCTTGGCATAGTCGTAGGTGAGATGCGATATGACGTAGTTGTATACGGCGCTTATTTTGTCGATGTCTTTGGGGTAGCTTGACGTAAGCTTTTTGGCGATGACCACGGCCTTGCTGTCGGGAGAGTAGTTCACATACTGGTTGGGCCGGAGAAAGGGGGCAAATTCGTCGTCCAGCTTGACGTTCATGGTCTTTGAAAGCTCCGCGGCGTATTTGTCGGCGGTGGTCTGCTTATAAACTCCAATGGTGTATTTGCCGCTGCCGTCGGAAAGGGGAAAGGCGGTGTAGTCTCCGCCGGGGGTGATGTTGTAAGAATAGCGCACAGAGCTTGGCCCTGTGATGAGGACCTTTATACGCTTGGCGGTTGCGGCGGTGTATTTGATCATCACATAGCCGTCGCGGGCGTTGGAGGCGTCCATGCGGGCCTTGGAGTTTTTATATACGACCTTGCCGGAGGCCTTCGTTACCAGCATGCCGCTGATGGCGGGTTTGCCGGAAAGCCCCAGCTCGTTTTCCGTCATGGTCATTTTTTCACTGGCGCTGCCGTAAATGTCCAGAACGCTTTCGGCGCCCTTGCTGCCGCAGGCGGACAGCAAAAGCATCAGGGCAAGGCACAGCGCGCAGGCGGTTTTTTTCATGCCGTCAGTCCCTTTCATGGCTTTTTACAGCGATTCCATCAGCTCGTCCACATGCTTTATTGCTCCAAGATAGTCGATCATCTGTATGTCGGTGCGTATGGCCCGCAGCTTTTCGTCCGTATCATCGCTGACAGTATATCCCGCGGCCTTTTCGGACCATTCCTCGGCGCCGTCCAGATCAAAGTCCTTCAGCATGCTGCGCAGGTTTTCCAGCTGTTCACGAAGCACGGCAGGCTCCACAGCCACATGGGTCCTCCCGGAGTCCATAGCCTCCGCGGCCGGACGCAGCTTTTCCTTGTAGCTGCGATAAAGCTCCAGAAGCCTGGGCGTGAGCCGCTCGATTTCATCTGTTTTCTGTTCCCGTCCGCACATTTCCAGATGCTCCGCCAGCTTTGAAAGCTCCAGAGCGCCCACCAGCCGGGAAGAGCTTTTCAGCGCGTGCACCTCCACCGTGTAGGCGGCGGTGTCGCCGGCAGCGGCGTAATCCTCTATCTGACCGGACTTCATGTCTATAAGACCGGAAAAATCGCTTATTATTTCCATGAGATCGGAATAGGTCTCCGAATACTTCATGGCGGCCTGGATATCTATGCCGCTGCACCGGGAGAGCGACTCCGGCAGCTCCTCGTCTTTCTTTTCCTCCGGCTCGCGGCTAACGATGCGATCCGCCGGGACCCACTTGCGCAGCATGGCCGCGATGGAATCCAGACTGATGGGTTTGGGCATGTAATCATCAAAGCCGCTGGACATGAAGAACTCCTGCATGCCCTTCATGGCGTTGGCGGTGAGGGCGATAACGAACTGCTTTTCCAGTCCGGGCATTTTCCGCAGCTGCCGCAGGGCCTCCACGCCGTCCATGCCGGGCATCATGTGGTCCATAAGCACGCAGTCGTACTTCTTCTCCTTCAGCTTTTCCAGACTTTCTCCGCCGCTGGAGGCGCAGTCCACGTCCAGCTCAAAGCGCTGGAGCAGCCGTGCGGCGACAGTGAGATTGACGCTGTTGTCGTCCACCAGAAGCACGGTTATGCCCGGGGCGGAGATGGAGCTTCCCTCCGTGGGAGCCGCAGCTTCGTTTTCCCTACTGCCGGTGCCCTGGGGGATTGACACGGAAAATGTGCTGCCGGTGCCGAATTCGCTCTCCACCTCGATGGAGCCGCCCATCTGTTCTGCCAGCTCCTTTGTCAGAGGCAGACCCAGACCGGTGCCCTCCACGTTGTGATTTATGTTGGATTCCAGCCGCTCGAATTTTTCAAATATTCTGCCCAGATCCTCACTGCGTATGCCCATGCCGGTATCGTGCACCTGCACCTTCAGCGCGCCGTCGGAATACCCCATGCGCATGGTGATAAAACCCTTGTCGGTGTATTTTGCGGCGTTGGACAGCAGGTTCATTATTATCTGCTTTACCAGAACGGCGTCGCCGTAAAGGAGCTCGGGCAGATCTTCCGAACATTCGGCAGAGAAATTTACAGGCTTGTCCTTCAGCCGCGTTATGACGGAGCCGGAGAGCTCGTCCACCAGGTTTTTGGTTTCGTACAGATCGTCCCTTATTACAAACTGGCCGCTTTCCACCTTGGAAAGGTCCAGAATGTTGTTCACGATCTCCAGCAGGGTGTCGCCGGCGTCGGCTATATGCTTCACGTCGTCCTGCACGCCGGCCGGCAGAGGATCGCCGGTGAGCAGCAGTTCGGCATAGCCCAGAATGGCGTTCAGCGGCGTGCGGATTTCGTGGCTTACATTTGCCAGAAACAGAGACTTGGACTGATTGGATTTGCGCTCGCTCTCGGCCTCGCGCCTGGCCTCCTCCGCCTCCTTGAAGGCCTCAGCAGCGTCGCTGTTTATGGCGGTCAGCGGCCTTTCGCATTCGTCCAGATTCCTGGTGACTATTGCCGCCCGGCGCTCATCGCCGCTGAATAAGCATATAACGCAGGACTCTACCCGGCACCAGTCTCCGCCGGAAACGCGTATGCGGTAACAGACAGACTTTGGCGAAGTGCCGCGGGACGACAGCGCATCCAAGGAAAGCGCGCTCCGCACGGCTGCGGCGTCGTCCTCGTGTATGTCATGCAGAAGACGCATGCACAGATCGTCGCTGTATATGCCGGCGGCAACGGTATTATCAAAATATGAATAGAGGGTGTAACGGTCGGTGTCAAGCGACACCTCGGCCATGGATAGGAGAAGCTGCCTTGAAGCCTCGGCCAGAAGAACGTCGCCGGCGGACAGCGCTTCACTTGCATTATTTCCCGGTGCTGAGCCCATATTGTCACCCCACAGTAATCTGAAGATACATATGTCGATATTTGTTTCGATTTTACATTATAACATATATATTCTGCATATACAAACCATATATTTTTCACATATCCCTGTGCCGGCACGATATTTATTTGACAAGCCGCAGAATTTGGAATAATATAGTGTCAATTCAATAAAGGGGTGCTGGGTATTCCCGGCTGAGACGGTTTAACTGATAACCGAAACCCTGGAACCTGATCCGGATAATGCCGGCGTAGGAAACAAAGCATCCGCTTTCTTGCCGCAGGTTCAGATATGGATCTGCGGTTTTTTGCGTATCTTTGCTCTCCCTAAAATCGAAAGGAGAAAAAATGAAAACAGAACCGGAAATCAACTGCGAACCGAAAAAAGAATCAGCGCCTGTGAAAGCGGATTCTCACATGAAACTGCGTGCCCTGTGCGAGGGCGCCGTAATGCTGGCGCTGGCGCTGGTGCTGAACGCGCTGAAGCTGTATCAGTTCCCCAACGGAGGATCAATCGACCTTGCCATGATACCGATATTCTTCTTTGCACTGCGCTGGGGCTGCGGCTGGGGACTGCTGGAGGGCTTCCTGTTCGGCCTTCTGCAGATGTTCATCGATGGCGCTGTGGCCTGGGGCTGGCAGTCGCTGCTGCTGGATTATCTGGTGGCCTTCACCCCGCTGGGACTGGCGGGCCTTTTCAGGGGCAGAGGCAAGCTCATATATGTGGGCATCCTGCTGGGCTGCGTGGCGCGGTTTATTGTGCATTTCATCAGCGGCGTCACCATCTATGCCATAAACGCCCCTACGGAGATACTGAACATGACGCTCACAAATCCCGTGACATTCTCGCTGGTCTACAACGGCAGCTACATGCTGGTGGACACAGTGATCTGCCTTGCGGTGTTTGCGGCGCTATATAAGCCGCTGAAGAAATACATTCAGGCGGAAGACCTGAAAAAAGCTTGAATTATTTATTGACATCAAACTTAAATGTAGTATATAATGGCCTTCCGACAGCTTTTGGGCTGTCGGAAGGTTTTGTCTTGTCAACTGCTTCCGGCCGCAAGGACGGATGTTGAGTATTATGATCCGAAAGGAGTGTAAAGAAGAATGAAACGTACCTACCAGCCCAAAAAGCTCCAGGCCAAGAAGGAGCACGGTTTCCGCAAAAGAATGGCTACGGCCAACGGCCGCAAAGTGCTTGCCCACCGCAGAGCAAAGGGCAGAGCAGAGCTCTCCGCCTGAGAAAAGGCTTGAGCAGGCTTGTATAAGGGTATATTTTTCAGGGCGGGTGTCAATCCGCCCTTAAGGCATATCTATGGCGGCAAACGGGGTGGAGCGCTTGGAAACACTTAAGAAAAACTATGAATTCCGGCGGCTTTATTCCAGAGGAAAGAGCGCCGCGGCGCCTGTGCTGGTGGTGTACTGCCGCCAAAACGGCACTGATCGGGGACGCGTGGGATTTACCGTGTCCAACAAGATCGGCAACGCCGTGGTAAGAAACGGCATACGCCGCAGGCTCAGAGAGATCTACAGACTGAACAGCCCGTCCCTGCAGAACGGCATGGACATCGTCGTGGTGGCAAGATCCAGGGCCGCCCAGGCGGATTACAGCGCCCTTGAGAGCGCGTTTATGCACTGCTGCGGAAGACTTGGCATTGTGCGGAGCGAGAAGAAATGAAAAAGATACTTATTGCTCTTGTAAAATTTTACAGAAAGTACATCTCCCCCATGAAGCCCCCCTGCTGCAGATATATACCCACCTGCTCGCAATACGCGCTGGAGGCATTGGAAAAGTACGGCGCCGCCAAGGGCGGATGGCTGGCCTTCAAGCGCATAATGAGGTGCCACCCCTTTCACACTGGGGTGCACGAGTTCTACGATCCCGTCCCCTGACGGGAAACTAATTAGCCGCAAAGAGGAGAAACTTTATGTGGGCAACAATTATCAAGCCCTTTGCATGGCTGCTGCTGAAGTTTTATGAGTGGACCGGCAATTACGGCGTGGCCGTGATCCTGTTCGCCCTTGTCGTCAACCTTATTCTGCTGCCCTTCATGGCCAAGAGCAAGAAGAGCATGATGCGCACTTCCCGCCTCCAGCCAAAGCTGAAGGAGCTGCAGAAAAAGCACGAAGGCAATCCGCAGAAGCTCAATGAGGAGACTGCCAAGCTGTACCGCGAGGAGCATATAAACCCCATGTCCGGCTGCCTTTGGTCCCTCATCCCGTTTCCCATCCTTATCGCGCTGTACAGCGTTATCCGTCAGCCTCTTACGAGGATGATGTATGTTTCCAAGGACATGGTGACGCTTATACAGAACTATTTTGTCAGCGCCGGACTGTATACGGTGCCGACAAAGGCGGACTCTTATTATGAAATAACGCTGACCCAGCTGGCTCATGCGCACTGGAACGATCTGCAGGCCGCGCTTCCGGGCAAGCTGGACGGCCTTATGAACATCGACTTCAGCTTCATGGGCATGAACATGGGCGACAAGCCCCAGTGGAACTTCTTCACCACCGTGGACTGGAGCAATACAAAAAGCTGGCTTCCAGCTCTGGGACTGTTCCTTATACCGCTGATATCAGCGTTCCTGTCCTGGCTTGGCATGCAGGTCAGCAATATGGCAAGTCCCCCGGATCCACAGACGCAGGCGCAGATGAAGACCATGAATCTTGTGATGCCCCTGATGTCCATATGGATCTGCTTCGTCATGCCCGCCGCTCTGGGCGTATACTGGATCGCCAACAGCATTTTCGGTATGGGCCGCGATTACGGCATGACCAAGTATTATATGAAGAAGCTGGACCTGGAGGACGCGGCGCGCGCCGAAGCGCGCGGTCAGCGTGAGAAAGAGCTGGAGGCCAAGCGCCTGGAAACTGAAAGGCTGAAGGCCGAGGGCAAGACCGAGACCAACTCCAACACCAGCAAGAAAAAGCTCCAGGCCAAGGAAAAGCAGTCGGACGAGGAGCGCCGCGCCGCGGCGGAACGCGCCGAGCGCGAGGCAAGACGCGCGCGCAGAGGCGAAAAGGGTGCCGAGGCGCCAGAATCCCAGGTGGGCAATCGCCGCTATGCCAGAGGCCGCGCCTATGAGGCGGATCGCTTCGGCGTGGAGGAGCAGGCTCCTGAAAACGTCATACCCGAGGTGGACGCCCCGGATAACGCCGACGGCGAGTATGAAAACGAAGCGACGGTTTCCATGGAAGCCGCTGTTGACGAGGCTGCCGCTGCCGAAACGGACGAAGAGACCGTCGAGGAGCCAGAGGAGGCTGAAACCGACGCAGACGAACCGGAGGAGCCAGAGGAAGACTCCGGCGAAGATGAGTCAGATAAGTGACAGGAGAACCGAATAATGATAAAGACATTGGAAAAGAGCGGACGCACCGAGGATGATGCGCTCAATGCGGCTCTCAGCGAGCTGGGTCTTGAACGCGACGACGTTTCGGTGGAGATCGTTGAGCGGGCCAAGTCCGGTTTTCTGGGCATAGGCGCCGTGCACGCCGTGGTCCGCGTATCATATGAAGCTCCGGATGAGCCGGAAGCGAAGCCGGCGGCGCCGGAAGTAAAAAGAACCGAAAGCAGACCCGCCGCGCCTGCCCCTGCAAAAAAGCCGGAAAACATTCCCGCCAAGCCCCGTACCGCGCCGGAGAGCGCAAAGCAGCCTGTTCCGGAGACGGAGAACAACTCCACCTCCGAGTATGCCCACGCTACAGAGGACTTTCTCACTGGGCTCCTTGACCGCATGGGCGTCAAGGCAGGTCTGGTGCTTACGGACCGTGAGGACGGCGGCATAAACGTGGATGTCCGCGGCGCCAGCATGGGCGCCATAATCGGCCGCCGGGGAGAAACGCTGGACGCCATACAGCATCTGGCAAACTACGTCGTCAACCGCGGAAGCGAGAACCACGTCCACATCTCCGTGGATGCTGAAAACTATCGCGCCAAGAGAGAGGAATCTCTGGTACACCTGGCCCAGAAGATGGCGGCCAAGGTGCTGAAGTATAAGCGCAGCATGGCTCTGGAGCCCATGAATTCATATGAGCGCCATGTTATCCACACCGCGCTGCAGGACTTTGAGGGCGTATCCACCGGTTCCACCGGCACGGAGCCCAATCGCCGTGTGGTAATATCCTATGAGCGCGGCCAGGGACAAGACGGCTTCCGCCGCCAGTCCGGCGGACAGCGCTACAATAACGGCCCCAGACGTTCCGCACCGGCCCCCGTAAGGGAGACGGAGCCGGCGGCAGCGCCCGCGGAGGCTGAGAAGCCTGCGGAAGCGGCTGCTCCTTCAGAAACGCCCGCACCAACCGCAGGGACCGATACAGGCAGCAAAAAGCCTCAGAGCCGTGAATGGGCCTGAGTAAACTGATTTTCGGAGGATAAGCAGATGACATTCGAAAAGGTACAGGAAGTCCTTGCAAAACAGTTTGAAGTAGAACCCGAGACCATCACCATGGATACTAACCTTGTGGACGATCTGGGCGCGGACTCACTGGACGTGGCTGAGCTCATCATGTCGGTGGAGGACGAATTCGGCATCGCGATCAAGGACGACTCCGCCGCCAGCCTGTTCACTGTGCGTCAGATAGTCGATTTTATTGAAAAAATGCAGTAACGTCGGACAAAAAACGTCCCAGGCTCAAAGAGCCTGGGACGTTTTTTGCTTCATGATGTTTCATTTTACGCCGAACAGCAGTTCGCCATAGGTGGGGAAGGGCCAATACTGGGCGCCTGTTATTACCTCCAGCTCGTCAGCCGGGACGCGCAACGCATCCATGGCCGGCAGCACAGTGTCGCGGTAGAAGCGGGCCAGCTCCAGACTGTCGGAGATCCCGGCGGCCTTGCGTTCCGCTGATTCCAGGTCTCTGACCCTGGCATACATATCGGAGGCGAGGGAGGCGGCGCTTTGGAGGGTGTCCTTTTCATACGTGCAGTCAAGAGCAAGACCTGAGGCCTCTTTTTCGTTTATCTCGGCGGCAAGGTCGCCCTCGAAGGAACTGACGGCGGGCAGAATGTCCTTTCTGGCCATGTCCAGCATGGTGCGCGCTTCAATATTTATAGTCTTTGAATAGGTCTCCAGACCGACCTCATAGCGGGCCTCGATTTCGCTTCGGCTGAGCACCTTGTGCTGAGCGTAAAGCTGGATGTTTTTTTCGTCCAGCATGTGGGGCAGGGCGTCGGGGGTGGAGGGCAGGTTGTGCAGTCCGCGTTTTTCGGCCTCTTTTACCCATACGTCGTCGTAGCCGTTGCCGTTGAAAATAATACGCTTGTGCTCATGGATGGTGCGGCGGATGAGGTTGTGCAGGGATGTCTCAAAATCCTCCGCGCCCTCCAGCTCGTCGGCAAACTGGCGCAGGGACTCTGCCACAGCGGTGTTCAGCGCCACGTTGGGCGTGGAAATGGAGGCGGAGGAGCCGGGCATGCGGAATTCAAACTTGTTGCCGGTGAAGGCAAAGGGAGAGGTGCGGTTGCGGTCGGTAGTGTCCTTTGGAAAATGGGGTATGGTGTGGACGCCTACCTTCATGATGGTCTTTTCCTTGCCCACGTAGGCTGTGCCGGTGTCGATGGCATCCAGTATCTCGGTGAGCTCATCGCCCAGGAATATGGATACGATGGCAGGGGGCGCCTCGCTGGCTCCAAGACGATGGTCGTTGCCTGCGGAGGAAACGGATATGCGCAGAAGATCCTGATAGTCGTCAACGGCCTTTATAACGGCGCACAGTATAAGCAGAAACTGGGCGTTCTCATAAGGAGTGTCGCCGGGCTCCAGCAGATTCACGCCGGTGTCGGTCTTTAAAGACCAGTTGTTGTGCTTGCCGCTGCCGTTCACGCCCTCAAAGGGCTTTTCGTGCAGCAGGCACACCATGCCGTGGCGGCGGGCGACCTTCTTCATCATTTCCATGGTCAGCTGGTTGTGGTCCGTGGCCACGTTGGTGGTGAGAAATATGGGGGCCAGCTCGTGCTGAGAGGGGGCGACCTCGTTATGCTCGGTTTTTGCCAGCACGCCCAGCTTCCACAGCTCGTTGTTAAGATCCTTCATAAACTCGGACACGCCCGGCTTTATGACGCCGAAGTAATGGTCGTCCATCTCCTGGCCCTTGGGGGGCATGGCACCGAAAAGGGTGCGCCCGGTGAATATAAGATCCTTGCGAAGCTCAAACATGGCCTCGTCCACCAGAAAATATTCCTGTTCGGGGCCGGCGGTGGTCTTTACATGATCCACGTCTCCGTTGCCGAAGAGTTTCAGCACACGCATTGCCTGCTTGTTCAAAGCCTGCATGGAGCGCAGCAGAGGGGTCTTGCGGTCCAGCGCTTCACCGCCGTAGGAACAGAAGGCGGTGGGAATGCACAGTACGCCATCCTTGATAAAGGCGTAGGAGGTGGGATCCCAGGCGGTGTAGCCCCTAGCCTCAAAGGTGGCGCGCAGGCCGCCGGAGGGGAAGGAGGAGGCGTCGGGCTCGCCGCGTACAAGGTTGGAGCCGGAAAACTCCATTATCACGCGGCCGCCGCCTATAGGGGAGATAAAGCTGTCGTGCTTCTCGGCGGTTACTCCGTTCAGGGGGTGGAACCAGTGGGTGAAATGAGTGGCGCCGTTTTCGATGGCCCAATCCTTCATGGCGTTTGCCACGATGTTCGCCACCTCGGGATCAAGGCGCTGCCCGTTCTTGATGGTGGCCTGAAGCTGCCTGTAGGTCTTGGCCGGAAGCCGCTGACGCATAACGTCGTCATTGAAGACCATGGAACCGAAGATTTCGGCTGTACTGCTCATTATCAAAACCCCTTTCAATGCGGAAAGATTACCAAATAATAAAAAACACGGCAAAGCCTTTGAAAAGACTCCTTTGCCGTTTCACAGCTTTGAATTTACCCCATGCGGTTTTGAAAGTCAATATTTTTTTGGAGAATACTTGACACGAGAAAAAAGTTGGTATAAACTACACCAGTAATTTCATTTGAAGCACATAAAATTTGGCCATAAATATATCGGAAAAACTTCGAAAAACGCTTAAAGATGCGAGGGGGATAGTGCCCCCATAAAGGCATCGGAAAGCGTTTTGTTTTTTTGTGCTGTAAGTGCGGAAAAATCCGACAGGGTTCGGAACGGAGGAGGAATATTTATGACCAAATACATTTTTGTCACCGGCGGCGTGGTTTCGGGACTGGGCAAGGGCATAACAGCGGCTTCACTGGGCAGACTGCTGAAGGCCAGGGGCCTGAAGGTGGCGGCCCAGAAGCTGGACCCCTATATCAATGTTGATCCGGGCACCATGAGCCCTTATCAGCACGGCGAGGTGTACGTCACCAACGACGGCGCCGAGACCGACCTTGATCTGGGACATTACGAGCGGTTCATCGACGAGGACCTGAACAAGTTTTCCAATCTCACTACCGGCAAGGTATACTGGAACGTGCTGAACAAGGAACGCCGGGGCGAGTATCTGGGGGAGACGGTGCAGGTCATACCCCATATCACCAACGAGATCAAGGACTTCATCTATTCCGTGGGCCATCAGACCGGAGCGGACGTGGTAATCACCGAGATCGGCGGCACCACCGGCGATATAGAGAGCCAGCCCTTCATCGAGGCCGCCCGTCAGGTGGGCCTGGAGGTTGGACGGGAAAATTCCCTGTATATCCACGTGACACTGGTGCCGTTTTTAAGCGGCAGCGACGAGCACAAGACCAAGCCCACGCAGCATTCGGTGAAGGAACTGCAGGGCATGGGAATATCCCCCAACATCATCGTGCTGCGCTGCGACGAGCCCCTGGAGCCGGACATTTTCAAAAAGATCGCCATGTTCTGCAACGTGAAGCCCGACTGCGTCATCGAAAACATGACCATCCCGGTATTGTACGAGGCGCCGCTGATGCTGGAGAAAAACGATTTCTCCATGATTGTCTGCAGGGAACTGGGCCTGTGGACACGGGCGCCGGAGCTTGAGGAGTGGAAGACCATGGTGGAAGGCATCAAAAACCTTCACCGCTCGGTCACCATCGGGCTGGTGGGCAAGTACGTGCGCCTCCACGACGCCTACCTGTCCGTGGCTGAGGCGCTGCGCCACGCGGGCTATGTTTACGGCGCCAACGTGGAAATAAAATGGCTGGACAGCGAGGGGATAGACGACCAAAACGTGGCGGACACGCTCTCCGACTGCGACGGTGTGATAGTTCCGGGCGGTTTCGGCAACCGCGGCATTGCCGGTATGATATCCACGTCTAAGTACTGCAGGGAGAATAATATCCCATATTTTGGCATCTGCCTGGGTATGCAGGTGGCCGTTATCGAGTTTGCCAGGAGCGTCTGCGGCCTTCCAATGGCGGATTCCGGTGAATTTGATCCGGATTCTCCGGATAAGGTCATTGACTTTTTGCCCGATCAGAACGACAATATAAACAAGGGCGGCACGCTTCGTCTGGGCGCGTATCCGTGCAGACTCAAAGACGGTACGAAGATACGCCAGTGCTACGGTGCCGAGAACATTTCGGAGCGCCACCGCCACCGCTACGAATTCAACAACGACTACCGCGGCATAATGGAGAAAAACGGTATGGTGCTGTCCGGACTGTCGCCCGACGGACATATCGTTGAGACAATGGAGCTGCCCGATGAGGACTTCTTTGTAGGCGTGCAGTTCCACCCCGAATTCCAGAGCCGCCCCAACAAGGCGCATCCGCTGTTCAAGGGGCTTATAAAGGCTTCGCTGGACAGAAAAAACGGCAAAGTGAAGGAGAAAGAACATGAGAGACTATAAGGCGGAATTTGACAAGAGAGTCGCATTCATAAGAGAGCTGGTGGAAAAATCCGGTGTGGACGGCATTGTTTACGGCAACTCCGGCGGCAAGGATTCGGCGCTGGTGGGCATACTGTGCAAATTCGCCTGCGACAACACCCTTGGCATCATCATGCCCTGCGCCTCCAAGCGCAACTTTGAGATGGACAAGAACGACGGCATGGAGGTGGCCGAGCATTACGGCATCCAGACCCGCCTTATAGACCTTACCCCGGTCCGCGAGGCCGAGATAGAGCAGCTGAAGACCGTCACCGGCCTTACGGAGCTGGCGGTGGCGAATATCGCGCCCAGACTGCGCATGACCACGCTGTACGCCGTGGCGGCCAGCGAGAACCGGCTGGTGGCCGGCACCGGCAACCGCAGCGAGGCTTATATGGGTTACTATACCAAATGGGGCGACGGCGCCCACGACTTCAACCCCATCTCGGATCTCACGGTCACGGAGATATATGAGTTTCTCAAGTGGCTGGCCGCCCCGCGCTGCGTAATCGACAAGGCGCCATCGGCCGGTCTGTTCGACGGTCAGACGGACGAAAACGAAATGGGCGTCACCTATGCCGCCATCGACAAATATCTGATGACCGGCGAAGCCGACGAGCACGATAAAAAGATAATTGAAAGATACCACAGACGCTCCGAACACAAGAGAACGCCGATAGCCACATATAAAGAAAAAGAATGATGCGGGGTGAGCCGATGCACGAATACTACGAAAATCCCCTCTGCGGCCGGTACGCCGGCGAGGAGATGAAGCGCCTTTTCTCCGACGACGTGAAGTTTTCCACATGGCGGAAGCTGTGGATAGCTCTGGCGGAAAGCGAAAAGGAGCTGGGCCTGGCCATAACCGACGGGCAGATAGACCAGATGAAGGCGCATATTTACGACATCGACTACGAATCCGCCGCCCGGCACGAGCATGAAGTGCGCCACGACGTAATGGCCCATGTGCTGACTTACGGCGAGGCCTGCCCGGACGCAAAACCCATCATACATCTGGGCGCTACGTCCTGCTATGTGGGTGACAACACCGACATCATCCGTATGCGGGACGCGCTGGTCATTATCCGCAGGCTGCTTGTGAGCACGGTGGACGAGCTTTGCAGATTCGCCGGCGAGTACAGCGGCATGCCCGCGCTGGCCTACACCCATTTCCAGGCCGCCCAGCCCACCACCGTGGGCAAACGGGCCACGCTGTGGATAAACGACCTGCTGATGGATCTGGAGCAGCTGGAGTTCCAGCTTTCAAATCTCTCTCTGCTGGGCTGCAAGGGCACCACCGGCACCTGCGCCAGTTTTCTGGAGCTTTTCGGAGGCGACGAGGCAAAGTGCCTGGAGCTGGAGAAAAAAATTGCTGAGAAAATGGGCTTTGACAGGTGCGTTCCCGTCAGTGGTCAGACCTATTCGCGCAAGGTGGACTTTGCTGTTTTGCAGGTGCTCTCCGGCATAGCCCAGTCAGCGGCCAAATTTTCCAACGACATAAGGCTGCTGTCCCACGAAAAAGAGGTGGACGAGCCTTTCGAATCCAAGCAGATCGGCTCCTCAGCCATGGCATACAAGCGCAACCCCATGAGGAGCGAGCGCATGGCTTCCCTTGCCCGCTACGTGATGTGCGACCTGCAGAACGCCGCCATGACCTCCTCCGGCCAGTGGTTTGAGCGGACGCTGGACGATTCCGCCAACAAGCGCATCTCCGTGCCGGAGGCGTTTCTGGCCACCGACGCCATACTGGGGCTGTATATCAATATAATAAGCGGTCTGAAGGTTTATCCCGCCGTCGTAAAAAAACATCTGGACGAAGAGTTGCCTTTTATGGCCACAGAGAATATACTTATGTATTGCGTCAAGGAAAAGGGCGGCGACCGCCAGACACTCCATGAGGCCATACGCCGGCATTCCGTGGCCGCGGCCGAGCAGGTGAAAATGTACGGCAGACCCAATGACCTGCTGGAGCGGATAATGGGGGACAGCACCTTCGGCCTTACGCAGGACGAGCTTGTAAAGCTCACCGATCCCGCCACCTTTACCGGCATGGCCCGGCACCAGACAGAGACCTATCTGGAAACCGTCGTCCGACCGGTGCTGGACGCCCACAAAGACGATCTGGGCGCGAAGGTCGGAATAAACGTATGATCCAATAACACAGAAAGAGGAACCAAAAAATGCTTACAGCAATAGTCGGAACCAACTGGGGAGACGAGGGCAAGGGCCGCATGGTGGACCTGCTGAGCGAGAAATACGACGTGGTCGTCCGCTATCAGGGCGGCAACAACGCCGGCCACACGGTGGTTAACGAGAAGGGCAAATTCATTATGAATCTGTTGCCGTCAGGCATTCTCCGCGACGATACCGTGAACGTGCTGGGTCCCGGCATTGTCATCGACCTAGAGCATCTTTACGGAGAGGTTGAGCGCCTGCGTCAGGGCGGCATCGCCATCACGCCGGAGCATCTCAAGATAAGCGACCGCGCCACCATCTGCATGCCCTACCACAAGCTGCTGGACGGCCTGGAAGAGGACAGACTGGGAGATAAAAAGTTCGGCTCTACCCGCCGGGGCATTTCGCCGGTGTACGCAGACAAATTCATGAAAAAGACCCTGCGCATGGGCGATCTCAGGCATCTGGACGAGCTTTACGACCGCATTGACGGCATTGTGGAGTGGAAAAACCTCACTGTGGAAAAGGGATACGGCCATGAGGCAATAAAGACCGCGGACATGATCGCTTGGCTGAAAAAATTCGGCCTGCCCTTTGCCGACTATGTCTGCGATACCACCGCCTATCTGACGGACAAGGTGAAATCCGGTGCCTCCGTCATGTTCGAGGCGCAGCTGGGCGCCCTGCGGGATATCGACTTCGGCATCTATCCCTACACCTCGGCCTCCACCACCCTGGCGGCCTACGCCCCTATCGGCGCCGGCATACCACAGTTCAGACTGGACGAGAGCATAGGCATCACCAAAGCATATTCCAGCTGCGTGGGCGAGGGCCCCTTCACCTGCGAGCTGTTCGGCAAAGAGGGCGACGATCTGCGCGAGGCGGGCGGCGAATACGGAGCGGCCACCGGCAGACCCCGCAGAGTGGGCGGCTTCGACGCAGTCGCGTCCCGCTACGGCGTTATGATGCAGGGCTGCACCTATATAGCGCTGACCAAGCTGGACGTTCTGTCGTATATGGACAAGATCCCCGTCTGCACCCACTACGAGGTGGACGGCAAAATCGTGGACAATTTCCCCACAGGCGGCGCGCTGGAGCGGGCGAAGCCTGTTTACGAGTATATGCCTGGCTTCAAGTGCGACATTTCCAAGTGCCGCCGGCCGGAGGAGCTGCCCAAGGCGGCCATGGATTATGTGCGCTGGATAGAGAAACAGGTCGGCTGCCCCGTAAAGTATGTTTCCGTGGGCGCCGAGCGTGAGGATATTATAGAGATGTTCTGAAAAAAGGCGGGACGCTGTTGTGCCCCGCCTGTTCTGACTGTAAAGGAGAGTGAGCGCCATGCAGAATCAAAAGGTCCTGGTGCTGGATTTCGGCGGACAGTATAATCAGCTCATAGCCCGCAGGGTGCGCGAGTGCAGCGTCTACTGCGAGGTAAAGCCCTATACCATGTCCATGGACGACATCAGGGCATACGATCCTATCGGAATAATTTTCACCGGCGGTCCAAACAGCGTGTACGCCGCCGGCTCGCCGCAGGCGGATCCTGAAATATTCAAGCTGGGAGTGCCCATACTGGGCATTTGCTACGGCTGCCAGCTCATCGCCCACAATCTGGGCGGCAGAGTTACCGAAGCCCAGGAGGACACCGCCAGGGAATACGGCAAGACCGAAACGTATTTTGATACCTCCTGCCGCCTGTACGACGGGCTGCCCGAGGAAGGTATTACGTGGATGAGCCACGGCGATTACATGGAGAAGGTGCCGGACGGCTTCGCCCTGGTGGCTCACTCCGACGCCTGTCCCAATGTGGGCATCTGCGACAAGGCCCGCGGCTTTTACGGCGTGCAGTATCACCCGGAGGTGAACCACACCCAGCACGGCACCGACATGATACGAAACTTCCTTTATAAAGTCTGCGGTGCCACAGGCGACTGGACCATGGGCGACTTTATGCGTACGTCAATCGACAGCATCCGCGCAAAGGTCGGCGGCGGAAAGGTCCTGCTGGCCCTTTCAGGCGGCGTGGATTCCTCCGTGGCCGCGGCGCTCATAGCCGAAGCTGTGGGAAATCAGCTCACCTGCGTTTTCGTCGACCACGGACTGCTGCGCAAAAACGAGGGCGACGAGGTGGAAAAGGCCTTCAGCAAATGGGACATCAACTTTGTCCGCGTGGACGCGGAGGAGCGATTCCTTACCAAACTTTCCGGCGTTACGGAGCCGGAGCGCAAGCGCAAGATCATCGGCGAGGAATTTATCCGCGTGTTCGAGGAGGAAGGCAAAAAAATCGGCAAGGTGGACTACCTTGCGCAGGGTACAATTTACCCCGACGTAATCGAATCCGGTCTGGGCAACGCCGCCACCATCAAGAGCCACCACAACGTGGGCGGGCTGCCGGATTATGTGGATTTCAAAGAGATAATCGAGCCGCTGCGCCTGCTGTTCAAGGATGAAGTGCGGCAGCTGGGCAGGGAACTGAAGTTGCCGGAATATCTGGTCATGCGCCAGCCGTTTCCCGGGCCGGGGCTTGCCATCCGCTGTATAGGGGACATCACGAAGGACAAGCTGGATATACTGCGGGACGCCGATTTAATCTTCCGCGAGGAAGTTGCCAACGCCCATCTGGAGGGCAGCATGAACCAGTACTTTGCGGTGCTGACCAACATGCGCTCCGTGGGAGTTATGGGCGACGGCCGGACGTATGATTACACGCTGGCTCTGCGCAGCGTGACGACGACGGATTTCATGACAGCAGACTGGACGCGCATACCCTACGAGGTGCTGGACAAGGTCTCCACCCGCATCGTCAACGAGGTCCGCGGCGTCAACCGCATTGTCTACGACATCACCAGCAAACCGCCCGCCACAATCGAGTGGGAATAATTTGAGGAATCCGGAAAGCGTTGATATGTCTGCATTTCCGGCACTTTGATCCCATCCGTGGCAACGATTTGGCAACACTTTTCATTATTCCATCAAAAAAGAGCTAACTGATTTTGTTAAGTCAGTTAGCTCTTTTTTTGTCGTTTTTTGTTCAGGTCAGTCCTGGTCAGCCTGCTTCTTCAAGTCCTCTGCCAGCATATCGCTGAGGCCTTGCGAGGGAACCTTCGCCCATTTCTGCGTGGTATCAAATTCAGGGTAGCGGTAGCGCCACTCGTCATATTTATCCTTTGAGATTTCGCCGGTGTTCAGCATTGCAGCCGCCTGACTCCATGCGCACAGCATTTTATGCAGCTCGACGGCCTCTTTGCCTTTGGACTGATCGACGCAAAGGCAGACCTCGCCGTCCAGTTCCTTGACCGTGAGACCATAAATATCTTCCAGTGCGAAAAGCGTGTGCATCAAACCGGTGTAGCTGTCGATGTTGGGAACGTTCAGCGCTTCCGGCGAGACCTCCAGCACCTGTGCCAGCGCGGCCGTCAGATCCTCTTTGGGCGTCCGTGTTCCGGTCTCGTATTGGGCCAAGCGAACATCGGCGCTCTTTTCCGGGAAACCGACCGCCATGCCGAGATATTTCTGCGTCATGCCGCGCAGATTGCGGATGAAATGGATGCGTTCACCGATTGCCATAATCATCGTCCCCTTGTCTGCAATTTGAATTGCATAATCACTATAGCATAAATGCTTAGGAATAGTCAAGAGAAATAAAGCAAATTTGCTTAATATTTTTCCAGCTGTCCTATTGACTTTAACATTAAAGCTTAGTATAATGGTAATACACTAAGCTAATAAGCTTAGTGCCATAAATTAAGGAGGAGAACAAATGGTGGAAAAAACGTATCTGAAGGTTGACGAGGTTGCGGAACTCCTGGGGGTATCAAAATCATACGCCTACAAAATCGTCCAAAAACTCAATGCGGAGCTCGATGCCAAAGGGTTTCTGACGATTTCCGGCCGGGTGAACAAAAAGTATTTTCTTGAAAAAGCCTGCTATGGCGGCAGGGAGGAGGAAATGTAATGGCGGTTTACAAGGAGTCAAAGACAAACACCTGGCGGGTGATCTACCGGTACACAGATTGGAAGGGAGAGCGCAAACAGACACAGAAGCGAGGCTTTTCCACAAAGCGCGATGCACTCGCGTGGGAACGGGAGCAACTCAATAAAACAACTGCCGACATAGACATGACTTTTGACAGCTTTATTGAGAAATACACCGGGGATATGAAGAGCCGCATCAAGGAAAACACATGGATGACCAAGGAGCACATTATCCAGTCAAAGCTGGTTCCCTATTTCGGCAAGCGGAAGCTCTGCGACATCAGCGCACAGGATGTCATTGCCTGGCAAAATGAGATGATCAACCATCGGGATGAAAACGGCAAAGCATATTCGCCGGTATACCTGAAGACACTTCACAATCAGCTCAGCGCCATCTTCAATCATGCCGTGAAATTCTATGGCCTGCACGAGAATCCCGCGGCAAAGGTCGGCAATATGGGAAAGGCTAAAAACCGCGAGATGCTTTTTTGGACGAAGGACGAATACCTGAAATTTGCCGACGCCATGATGGACAAGCCGCTGTCATTTTACGCCTTTGAGATGCTCTATTGGTGCGGTATCCGGGAAGGTGAACTGCTTGCCCTTACGCCCGCAGATTTCGATTTTGAAAGGGGTACAGTGTCCATCAACAAATCTTATCAGAGGCTCAAGGGCAGAGATGTCATCACCCCGCCCAAAACTGAAAAAAGCAATCGTACCATCCAAATGCCGCAATTCCTCGGCGAGGAAATGCAGGAATATATTAAGACGCTGTATGGCGTCGAGCCTACCGAGAGAATGTTTCCGATAACAAAATACTACCTGCATCACGAAATGGACAGAGGCTCCAAGCAGGCCGGAGTCAAGCGTATCCGAATCCATGATATCCGTCACAGCGCGATTTCGCTGCTGATCGATATGGGCTTTTCCGCAATCGCCATTGCCGACCGCGTAGGGCATGAGAGCATAGACATCACCTATAATTATGCTCACCTGTTTCCTTCACGGCAGACAGAAATGGCACAGAAGCTGGACTTTGAACGTACGTCGAAAGGGGTTTAATCATGTCACTGAAAAATCGGGATGAACACAACCGCTGGAGAAATAAAACCGTTGCTTTCCGCCTTTCACCGGAGGAGGATTCGCAGCTCGAGATTGCCGTGAAACTGACCGGCCTCACCAAGCAGGACTACATCACCCGGCGGCTGCTCTGCAAGGATGTCGTTGTACAGGGTAATCCCCGCGTCTACAAAGCTCTGCGTGACCAACTCGCCGCTGTGCTGGACGAGCTGCGGCGAATCGAAGCCGGACAGAAAATCGACGACGATCTGATGGATACGATTGATATGATCGCCGTCATTATGAGTGGAATGAAGGAGGAGAGCGAATGAGACCTGAAAATGAAGCGGCGGCCGTCCCTTGCGCATCTGTTGGCGCAGATGCGGGACAGCCGCTCTCTCAAAAACCTGAACTGAGTATAGCAGAAGAAGCCACAGAATGCAATGAGCCGACGAGAAATTTCTCCGATATGCAAAAGCTGATGCGCCGACTGAATGACCCTGCTTATCTTCCCACGGTATCCATGAATGACCTTTATGAGAACGTTTATCAGAGCAGACCGCCCATTGTTGACGGTCTGCTCAGTACCGGAACGTATCTTCTGGCCGGAGCACCGAAGGTCGGGAAATCGTTCCTGGTTGCTCAGCTCGCCTACCATGTCAGTACGGGCCTGAAGCTGTGGGATTACGAGGTTCGCAAGGGCACAGTACTCTATCTGGCGCTCGAGGACAATTACCAGCGCCTGCAGGAGCGGATGTTCCGTATGTTCGGCGTCGAAGGAACCGATGATCTTCATTTTGCTGTCTATGCCAAACAAATCGGAAACGGACTGGATGAACAGCTTGAAAAATTTCTGCGCGAGCATCCCGACACCAATTTGGTCATCATCGACACGTTGCAAAAGGTGCGTGAGGTCGGAGGCGACGCCTACAGCTATGCCAACGACTATGAAATCGTCGGAAAATTCAAGCAGTTTGCGGACAAGCATAACATCTGTCTGCTGCTGGTCCATCACACGCGGAAGCAGCCTGCCGGAGATAAATTTGAGATGATCTCCGGCACCACAGGGTTGCTCGGCTGCGCCGACGGCGCGTTCCTGCTTCAAAAAGAAAACCGAACGGATCTTTCGGCCACGCTGGATATTGTGGGGCGTGACCAGGCCGACCAGCGGCTTTATCTGACCCGCGATCAGGAACATCTTTGCTGGAATCTGGATCATGTGGAGGCTGAGCTATGGAAAGCTCCGACTGACCCGCTGCTGGACGCCGTTGCCGGAATGCTCACGGAGGATACACCGGAATGGCAAGGCAGCACGACCGAGCTGATCGACAAGCTCCATCTTGAAATTCAGCCGAATGTCCTCGCAAAAAAGCTCAATGTTCTTGCCGGCCAGTTGTTCCAGGCCTTCCATGTGAAGTATGAAAACAGTCACGGCCGGAGCGGCAGCAGAATTAAACTGACGCTGGCAGATAAGGAGTCGTGACGATGGTGACGGTTGTGACGATAAAAATGGGACAGGGTGCGGTGTCAAAAACACCGTCACCATCGTCACAACCGTCACAGTGCCTTTCGTCCCCGCAGAAAAATCCGCAGATTTTGAGGCGGCCGGACGGCAAGTGCTTCGGAGATCACGAGCCGTCCATGCTGCGGATTTGCAAAGTGGAGACCATTTGCAAGCCACAGCAGAGGCTTCCGCAGAAGCCGCATTCTCCGTACCCCCTCTGAGAGCCCACGATACTTTGCAGCCGAAGGATGAAAGTATCATAGTGGGTTATTACACTTCCGCAGAAGTGAATCCCCGGGATTGCGGTATCAATACATTTTGAATAACGGAGGTATTAGGCCTATGGCAAGAGGCGATGGAGTTGACCGCATCAGCGTCAGGAACGTCAACCTGTCGAACGCAAAAATCAGCAACACACAAAGACACAACGAGCGCGAAAAAGAATCCTATACGAATCCGGACATCGTGCCGGAGCGCTCAGAATATAACATCCATTTCAAAGCCGCCGCTGATGATTATGAGAAGGTTTTCGCCAAGATGGAAGCGGATGGAACGATCTCCACCCGCGGCCTCAAGGATGGGGCAAACCTATACGGAGAACTGATCTTTGACGTGAATTCTGCCTATTTCCACAACCACGGCGGCTATGAATCTGCAAAGCAGTTTTTCGCTGACGCCTACAAGGCGGCAATCCAAATTGTCGGCGGTGAGCAGTATGTTCTGTCGGCAGTCATGCACGCAGACGAGCGAAACCGCGCCATGTCTGATGTACTCGGCCAGGACATCTTCCACTACCACATGCACGTAGTTTATATCCCTGTCGTGGAGAAACAGATTTTATGGTCGAAGCGCTGCAGGGACCCGGCGCTGGTTGGCACCGTCAAGGAGACGATCATGCAGGTCAGCAGCAGCAAAAAATGGTTGTCAAAACCGGCCCTTGACGAGAGCGGCAATCCGATTTTGCAGAAGGATGGCAAGCCGGTCCTGCGAAAATCCTACAGCGTTTTGCAGGATGATTTTTATGATTTCATGCGCAAATCCGGATACGACGATGTGGAACGCGGTGAGCTCGGCAGCTCGGAGGAGCACCTGACCGTGACGCAATTCAAGGTGGCACAGGAGCAGCGGCGGCTGGAAGCTTTGGAAGCAGCCAAAGAATCTGCTCAGTCAGAGATCGCCGGTCTGCAAGATGAAAAAGCTGATGCGCAGAAGGATGCGGAGGATGCAAGAGCCCGGATGAATGAGCTGGCTCCGAAACTGAAAAACGTGGAGAAGCTTGCAGCACAGTTTTCTGCCGACCCGGAAGAACTGCTGCCGGAAGCAGGTGCGTTGGAAACGGCAAGAGCCTACCGGGAGAAGAAGGTGAAACTGCTCTTGGACGGTATCGTCAAGGTACGGCGCTCCATCTACCAGTCCTATCTTGATCTGCTGCAGAGGTTTGAGCGCCTGCAAAAGAAATATAATTATGAAGTACCGACGCTAATGAATCAGTTGACCGCCGCCCAGGAGGAAAACAAGTCCTTGCATGCAGTCGCGGAGGACTATGACCGTATCTGCCGGGCCTATGGACCGGAACGTGTAAAAGCCACGGTTGAAATGGTGAGACAGCAGGAAGAAACTAAAAAGCAGCACGCGCACATCTTTCAGCACCAATATAGCAACACTTTGCGATAATCATCCTGTTCTTTATAATAAAAAACTGCCGTCAAATAAATTTGGCGGCAGTAATCTGCAAGTGTTATTTTTTCCGGGCCAAAGAAGCCTTCACGATGCCCTGCGGGTCCTTGATGATAAGTACCACTATCCACAGCACCATGCCCAGCGCCACAACGGAAAGGCCGAGATAAAGATCATTCAGCATATCTGCCGGGGCTGGAGTGAAGAATTCCGCCTGCAGCTCGGCGTACTCGAAAATTGCGTCGACAAACCACATTATTGAGGCACCCCAGTACATCCAGCACAGTATGTGCAGCTTCATCGGGTCCTCCGGCGCGTGCTTGTACCAGATGATGGTGGTGATGATCGCCGCAAAAAGCGTAATGAGAAGCGTCATTTCAGATGCGCCCCCTTATGCTGCCGCTGAGGTCTTCTCGGGAGCCGCGCTGCGTTTTTCAATAGAGTTTGTAACGATTACCACAGCGACCCACACGATCGTTACCAGTATCGCCATTGAAACTCCTACTGTCGACATTTCATGCAGCATCACAGAGGTATCTCCGGGGTCCGACATTGCCGTCAGGAACGGGAACCAGGGCACTACTTCGCCGTGCCACAGATGCTCGTAGGCCAGTAGGAAAGCTCCGCCCCATAGAAGGTCTGCAAGCCACATCAGCTTGTGCCAGAACGCAACTTTGACGGTATCGCCGACGGTACGGTCATCATTTTCACTATGTACCTCCAGCCGCCCTTCCTTTTTTGCCTTTGCCTTCATTGCCTGCGCCACGGCCGTTACAACTATGGCCTCGGTGGTTGGAACAAGAAAACATGCCATAATTTTTCCTCCTCTTTCTGAGAACAGCGGTTCTCTTTGCTTTATGATAGCACCGCCAATTTCTCTGACAAGCTCCCCCCTAGGATGAAAATTGCAGTTTTAATAATATTTAGTCCTTAGGTAACATGCCTTTCCAAATATACGCGCGGTTGATTTCTCCGTCCCACAATCACCCTTCCAGTACTAACAAATGTCATCTCCTGAAGATACAGAAATGCCGCTCGTTTACCCCACCTACCTCCGAAATCGCAGCTTCTCTATGTGGATTGGGATTGCTTGAGTGTGCTAACCGATATTCGTATGGAAGTACATCGATTCTTACTGGAAATCTCCCTTTGAAAAAACAAAAAAATAAGATAATATCCCCCGGGGTAGCTTCCACTGTGCCGAAAAGTATGCTATTTTAATTGCATCAACTATCTGATCCCAATCCGATAGTAATCCAATCCAAAAGAGATATGGCTGGCATAGATGGGGTCTGTGTCAGCCATATCTCTTTCCTATACTGCTGACAGGCGTTTTATGGCGGGACATTTATAAAAGCAGGTTCGCGGCCAGCAACGACGCCATCCCCATCGGGAACCTATGCGAATATAGTTCTGAACACTGAAGGAGAGAGTCATATGGAGCAGGAACAGTACAGCCATGAACACGAACACGGACATTATCATGACCCGGCAGAAAAGAAGCGGCAGATCAATCGGATATCCCGCGTGATCGGCCATCTGCAGTATATAAAGAAAATGATAGAGAACGATGAAGATTGCTCGGCTGTCCTCATGCAGATTGCCGCAACCAGGTCAGCGCTGGACGGGCTTGGCAAACAGGTTATTAACGAGCATATGGTGCACTGCATTACCCATGCCATTGAAGATGGAGATACCGCAGCGGTTGAGGAATTTCAAAAAGCCATCCAGCGATATTTGTAAATTAAAGTTTATTTTGCCCTGTTTTTACCGTCATGTTCTAAATTGCGCGGATTCCATTTATATCCCCCCGCCCGGCTTGCAGCGTGCTTTTGGGTGTGATATGTTCGTTTCAGATCAGATGCTTGAAGTTACGATATCCCCCTCAACACGACCGATGCGGAGGCAGAATACCTCCGCATCGGTGTGCGCTTATTTTCATTAACAAGGAGCCGCCATGGATGTTCGCACAAGACCGCTGTTAGGCGAGATAGAAAAATACTGGACGCGCCGGGCGGAGAGCTATTCCGACGTGGTGCGCTATGAGATGGGCCACGACAACGAGCAACGCTGGATGGACGCAGTGACCGCCGAGCTGCCCCGCGCTCATTATCCCAGGGTGCTGGACATCGGCACCGGCCCTGGCTTTTTTGCCGTGGCGCTGGCAAAGCGCGGCTACGAGGTGACCGCGGTGGACTATACCCAGGCCATGCTGGAAAAGGCCATGGAAAACGCCGGAGACCTTCGGGGCTGCATAGATTTTTACCGCATGGACGCTCAAAACCTGGATTTTGCGGATAGCTGCTTCGACGCTATAGTCACGCGTAACCTTACCTGGAACCTTGAAAATCCGCAGAAGGCCTACCGCGAGTGGCGGCGGGTGCTGCGCCAGGGCGGCGTGCTGCTGAACTTCGACGCGGGCTGGTACTCATACCTGTACGACGACGAAAAGCGCGCGGAATTTCAGCGCGACCGGGAAACCGTGGCCGAGCTGGGGGTAAAGGATTTTAACGATTACCCCGAGGGCGCGATCATGGAGGATATATCCAAAAATCTCATTCTCAGCAGACTTCAGCGCCCCCAGGCGGACGTCTGGATGGCGGAAAGCGCGGGCTTTTCCTCCGTAACCGTTGATCCCAACATCGGTGAACGGGTCTGGGATGAGGATGAGAAGATAAACTATGTCTCTACGCCCATGTTCATGCTCCGGGCCGAGAAATAGAAACCGCCCCGAACGGCTGCCACCGTCCGGAGCGTACCCAGTGTGCCAAAATCGCGAAAAATTGGCGGGCATAGCTATACTATCATGCCCGCCTCTTAAAAGAAAGAGGAAAAAGATGAAAAAGAAGAAACTGATCGCACTGCTTCTGGCGCTGGCGATGGTGTTCGCCCTGTGCGCCTGCGGCAGCAAGACTGCCCCGGCGGCAACTGCCGGCGCCGATACCGGCAAGACCGACCAGACGCTGACCGTTGCGGAGAGCTTCGCCTATCCCAGTCTCGACGCCCACAAGGACTACTACGGCTGGTACACCTCCATCTACGGACTGACAGAAACCCTGTTCAAGATGGACGATAACTCAGTGGCCCAGCCGTGGCTTGCGGAAAAGGCCGTGAACGACGGCAAGACCTGGACAATAACCCTCAAGGACGGCATATGTTTCTCCAACGGAAACGCCGTGACGGCGGACATGGTGGTCCGCAATCTCCAGCGCACCGCCAAGGAAAACGACCGATTCACCTATCTTGCCAAATTCACCATGAAGGCGGCGGACGACAAAACCATAACCATTACGACGCCGGACGTTTACCCCACCATGATAAACGACCTTGCCAGCCCGGAGCTTGGCATAATGGATCTGGACAACACCAAGGATTTCGACAAGGCCCCCATCGGCACCGGCCCGTTCGTGATCTCCAGCTTTGAGCCCGAAGGCACCGTCAAGGTGGTGCGCAACGACAAATACTGGGGCGGAGACGTGAAGCTCGCCGGAGCCACCTTCCTATACATGCAGGAGGACGACCCCAAGCAGATGGCCATGCAGAACGGCGAGATAGACGGATATACCAGCGTCACCGCCGCGGCTCTCGAGACCTTCCAGAAGGACCCCGACACATACAAGATCACCGTGGTGCCTGCCACCCGGCTGCAGTTCTACGCGCTGAACGAAAACAGGCTGAGCGCCAATATACGCGAGGCGATAAACCTCACTGTGGACAAGGACGCTATTGCAAAATACCTTAAGGGTACTGTATCAGCCGCCACCGGTCCCTTCAGTGCCAATACCGCCTACGGCAAGGCGACCGTTCCCGCTGTGGACACCGCCAAGGCCAAGAGCCTCATCGAGGCCGACGGCTACAAGCTCAACGCCGGCGGCATATATGAAAAAGACGGCAAGCCGCTGCAGCTCAATATCTGCTATTACGCAGCCCGCTCTCTGGACACTCTCGCAACCCTGATGCAGGAGCAGCTCAAGGCTGTGGGCATCGACTCCAAGCTCACCGTAGAGGAGGACCCGGACGCCACCTATATCACCACCGGCGACTTCGATATCGCCCTCTACTGCATGATAGCCGACAAGTCCGGCGACCCGTACTACTTCATCGACGCCGTCCTGCGCCAGGACAGCCGCTGGGCCATCGCGGGCTTCCACTCCGACGAGTGCGAGAAGCTCATAAACCAGCTGCAGTACGAGACCGACGCTGCCAAGCGCGCCGAGCTTGCAAACCAGATCGTACAGATCTCCATAGACGACAACGCCTTCGGCTACGTGGGACTGTTCAACAAGACCACCGTTCTGCACGCGGGGGTGACTGGCTATGCCGAGACCTGCCCATTCGACTTCTACGGAGTGGACGCCAACACCAGCAAGACGGCTTCCAAATAAGCTAATACCTTCAGGGGCGGGCCATCCCCGCCCCTTTTACATTTTTAACGCGGAGAGAAAACAGTGGGAAGTACGATTGGAAAACGGCTTTTGCAGCTCATACCGGTACTCATAGGCCTGACGCTTTTGGTGTACGGGCTTATGTACATAGCTCCCGGCGACCCGGCGGCAAAAAAACTGCAGGCCCAGGGCGTCGCGGTGAGCGAAGAGACCCTGAAAGCCGCGCGGGAGGAGATGGGACTTGACCGGCCCTTCATCGTCCAGTACGGCAGCTGGCTTTCGGGCGTTTTGCGCGGAGATCTTGGTACTTCGTACAAGGACGGGCTGCCGGTGGCCGCAAAGCTGTTGAAGGGACTCAAAAACACGCTGCTGCTGACTCTTGCCAGTCTTCTGCTGTCGGTTGCGGTGTCACTGCCTCTGGGCGTATATACAGCCGTGCGGCAGAATCGGGCGGGGGACTATATCATCAGATTTCTCAGCTTCGTGGGCAATTCCATGCCGAACTTCCTCATATCCGTGCTGCTCATGTACTTTTTCTGCATCCAGATAAAAGCGTTCCCGATTATCGCCAAAAATTCGTTCCAGGGCCTTTTCCTGCCCACGCTGTCCCTGTCAATACCAATGATGAGCCGATTTACCCGTCAGGTGCGGGCCGAGGTGCTGGAGGAGCTGGGCAAGCCCTATGTCGCCGGAGCGCGCGCCCGGGGCTTGAAGGAGAGATACGTGCTGTACAAGAACGTGCTGCACAACACGCTCAGCGCTATAATCACCATCGTGGGCCTGTCCGTGGGCACGCTGCTTGGCGGCAGCGTGGTGGTGGAGACCATCTTTTCCTGGCCGGGCATTGGCAAGCTGGCCATGGATTCCATCACGGCCCGTGATTACCCGGTCATCCAGGGCTTCGTCATGTGGATGGCGGTTATCTTCGTCCTCATCAATCTTTTCACCGACCTGGCCTACCGCAGACTCGACCCTCGTGTGGAGCTTGGGGAGGGCGGGCAATGAAACATAAAAAGAAGCTCTCACGTGCCGCCGTCAGACGGAGAGTGTGGATATTTCTGGTTCTTGCCATTGCTCTCGCTGCCTTCGCGGTTGCGGCGCCGTATCTTACGCCCAATGACCCCAACGCCACGAATTCGGAGTTTATGAAGGCCGCGCCCTGCGCACACTTCCCGCTGGGTACGGACAAGCTGGGCCGCTGCGTCCTGTCCAGGGTCATGATGGGCGCGCGCACCTCGATATTTTCTTCACTGTGCGTGGTGGCCGCGTCCTTCGTGTTCGGCACCGCGCTGGGCGCGCTGTGCGGCTGGTACGGCGGCGCGCTGGACGAGATAGTCATGCGCGTTGTCGACATTTTGCTGGCCTTCCCGCAGATGGTGCTGGCCATTGCCGTGGCGGGCGTTTTGGGCGGGAGCCTCCTGAACGCCATGATAGCCATGGGCATCACAGGCTGGACGCTGTACGCGCGCCTTGCCCGCAGCGCGGTGATGACCATGAAGAAGGAGCCTTACATCGCCGCGGCAAAGCTCTCGGGCTGCCGCACGGGACGTCTTATCATCCGGCACGTGCTGCCGAATATTTTCGGCCCGCTGCTGGTGAACGCCGCGACTCAGATAGGCACCATGATGATCGGCATCGCGGGCCTTTCGTTTTTGGGCATAGGCGTGACGCCGCCTCAGGCCGAATGGGGCTCTATGATAAACGAGGCGCGGGCATATATGCAGCTGGCACCGTGGACGGTGCTGGCTCCCGGCGGGGCTATGCTGATAACAGTGATGATATTCAACTATCTGGGGGACTCCGTGCGGGACCTTCTGGACGCGGGCGGGCAGAACGATGGATGACGCTATACTGAAAATCGAAGACCTGAGCCTTTCTTACGGCGGCGGGCTCGTGGCGGCGGACGTGTCGCTGGAGGCGCGTTCCGGCGAGACGCTGGCCATCGTGGGCGAGAGCGGCTGCGGCAAGACCTCGCTTCTGAAGGCCGTACTGGGACTGAACGGCATGGACGTGACGGTAGAGCGCGGGCGCATGATATTCTCCGGCACTGAGCTCACCGCGCTGCCGACCAGGGCGCGGCGCGCGCTGCTGGGGCGGGAGATCGGCATGATCTTCCAGAATCCCGGCGCGGCCTTTAACCCCATCCGCAGCTACAAAAAGCAGTTTGAGGAAATGCTGAAAAGCCATGGACGCTTCGCGGGCGAGAGCTCGTACGCCGAAATAAGGGATTGCTTTGATAAGTTGGGCCTTCCAGACGGGGAGCGTATCCTGCGAAGCTGCCCATACGAAATGAGCGGCGGCATGAACCAGCGCGTGGCCATCGCCGCCGCAATGCTGCTGCGTCCGAGGCTGCTGCTTATGGACGAGCCCACTAGCGCTCTGGACGTGACCACCCAGAAGACCGTGCTGGACGAGCTGTCAAGATTGAAGGAACTCACTGGCATGACGATGATCTTCGTCACCCACAATCTGGGCGCTGCCGCCCGCCTTGCGGAGCGCACCGGGGTTCTGTACGCCGGAAGGCTGGTGGAAAAGGGAGAGACGGCAAAGGTGCTTGGACGCCCGGCGCACCCCTATACACGCTGCCTTGTCTCCGCCGTGCCGAAGCTTGACGGGCGGCTGCCCGCCGGGCTGGAGGGCCAGCCGCCGCTGTACGGGGCTGGTCTGCCGGGCTGCGCGTTCATGGATCGCTGCCCGCTGCAGAAGAAAGAGTGCGGCAGCCGGGCATACGCGCTGGAGGAAGTTGAACCGGGACATTTTGCGTCCTGCGCGGAGGGACGGCTATGAACGATACTGCGCCCGTCCTCGCCGTGCGGGGACTATGCAAGACCTTCAAAAGGAACGGCGTTTCCGCCGAGGCCTTGTCCGAAGTGAGCTTTGCGCTCATGCCCGGCGAAATACTCGGCATCGTGGGCGAGAGCGGCTGCGGCAAGAGTACGCTCCTGCGCTGCATAGCCTGTCTGGAAAAGCCCACCGCGGGGGAGATAGAGCTGGACGGCAGAAATGTCGCCGGAAAAAGGCCCGCCGACGTGTGCCGGAAATTACAGATGGTGTTTCAGGATGCCGCCGCCTCCTTCGACCCGCGAATGAAAACCGGCGCTGCCATAGACGAGAGCATACGTCAGCTTGTCGGACTGTCGGGAGGCGCGGTGAAAGAGCGGCGGGACGAGCTTATCCGCCAGGCGGGACTGGACCCGGCGCTGGCGGAGCGTTATCCGTCGAAGCTGTCGGGCGGGCAGTGCCAGCGGCTGGCCATAGCCCGCGCGCTGGCGGGGTCGCCTGAGGCGCTTTTGTGCGACGAGGTCACAAGCGCCCTGGACGTGTCGGCACAGGCCCAGATCGCGGGGCTGCTGACGGCGCTGCGCCGGGAGCTGGGGCTGTCCATAGTGTTCGTTTCCCACGATCTCGCCCTGGTGGGCGGAGTGTGCGACAGAATAATTGTCATGCGCGGCGGCCGCATCGCGGAGACCGGCATGGCGAAGGAAATACTGACTTCGCCGAAGGAGGAGTATACAAAGCTGCTGCTTTCGTCGGTGCTGACTGTGGAGGGAGAGTAATTATGGAGAGTAAAAAAAGAAGCTGGCTAGCGGTGCCAGGAACGGACTGCGCCATCCCGCTGACCGTTATAGACGGCGCTGCGGACGGTAAAACAGTCTTCATTTCCGCCGGAGTGCACAGCCGGGAATGCGTGGGCATCGAGGCCGCCCGTCGGCTGGCCCAGCGGCTGGACGCTAAAAACATCCGCGGAAGGGTTATCATAGCTCATTCCTGCAACTACGAGGGCTTCGTAAGCCACTCGGACGACATGGTGCCGGGGGACGGGAAAAACCTGAACAAGTGCTTTCCCGGCGACATAAACGGCAGCGTCAGCGAGCGCATCGCGGCGTGCATCACGGAAAAGCTCATAAAGGAGTGCGACTTTGCCGTTGACCTCCACTCCGGCGGAGGCCACGAATTTTTGGTGCCCCACGCCTACTTCCAGTGTATGGCCGCGCCGGAGGTGGTGGAGAAATCAATCGCCATGGCGGCCCACGCCAACATGAAATACGCCGTGGGCGCGGACCGGGCAAACGGCCTTTACAGCAGCGCGTCGCTTTTGGGCAAGCCCGCGGTCCTGGTGGAGAGGGGCCAATGCGGCCTGTGGACGGAGGAGGAGAGCGAGCAGGCGGTGACAGACGCGAAAAATATTCTGCGCTTTCTGGACGTCCTGCGCGACGGCGTGGCCGCCGTGCGGTATCCGCAGGAGGTGGCGAAGGCCGGCTATTACGAGACTTCGCCCGCCGCGGGCTGCTGGTACCCGGTGAAAAAGCCTGGGGAGTGCATCACCGCAGGTGAGTGCGTGGGTACGATACGGGACGTCTACGGCGAACTTCTGGCGGAGATACGCGCCAAGGCCAGCGGCGTGGTTCTCTTCGAGACGAGCTCTCTGGCCATCGGCCTTGACGAGCCCATGATCGCCTACGGCGAGCTGTGACCGAGGAGAGCGTTATTATTAATGTCGAGTAAAATCATCTAAGCAGAAAAGCTTAGAAAAGGATTAAACCCGGCAAGTGGGAATAGTGTAAGCAATTGCTTGACAAGTAACGTAATTTGCGTTACTATATCGTCAAGGAGATGATTGCATGGAAAAAACGACAACGCTGAATCTTCGAGTCAATCCTGCGGTCAAGCAGCAGGCCGAGGGTGTACTGAAGCAGCTCGGAATTCCTATGGCGACTGCAGTTGATATGTACCTTAGGCAGATTAGTCTGACCGGCGGAATCCCGTTTCCGATTTCTCTGCCAAAAACGCCAGCTTCAATTAACATGGACGCCATGACAGCCGATGAGCTCCACTCGGCGCTTCAGGCAGGCTATGACGATATGCGGGCCGGAAAGGTAAAGGACGCGTCAGCAGCTTTCGCTGCTTTTCGTGAAAGCCGCAAATGAAACAATACAAGGTAAAGATTACCGACAGGGCGCTTTCTGATATGGAAGCGGTGTATGATTATATCGCAGATGAACTGCTTGCGCCGGATACGGCCATGAAGCAATATGACCGCTTTGCGGAAGCAATCGAGTCGTTGTGTACGTTCCCTGAGCGCTGCATGCTGCTGGAATCCGAGCCGGAGCACAATATGGGCATGCGGCAACTGCTGATAGACCACTATTCGGCGTTCTATATCGTCGGCGAGGTTGATGTGACCGTTTTGAGAGTGCTTTATAGTGCCTCAGACTTCAACGCAAAACTGTGTGAATCATAATATGCCGTGGCAACACTATGGCAACAGAAAATCAGATAGCTCATGTGATGCGTATAATGAAAGCAATACAAATAATCTGAGCCATATTTCCTAAGCGAACTTGTTTAGAGCAAGCCCGTGAGGAGCGAGTGGGAATGATTTGAGGAATCCGGAAAGCGCTCAACGCTTCCGGAGAGACGGTTTATTTATTGAAGAAAAGCAGGCACCCTGCGGCTTCTGCAGCCGCAGGGTGCCTAGCGCTGTTTTTATACGGTAAAGCAGATATCTGCGTTAAGCTTGTGGGTGTATCCCTAATTTTGTGTAAACTCTAAATGATGATGTAAAACAGGGCAAAATATTATTGGGCGGCAGCGGCTTTACCGATGCCGCCTTTTTCTCAAGATAACGCCGGCGTGGGAGGATGTCAAGGGCGGCGCAGCCGCTTGTTTACCCTTGACATCAGAATCCGGCAGTGTTATCCAGGCATCCGGTCAGCGAAGAATAGCGCCATCTGAGCGTGGATGATGCTCCAATCCTGCCGCCGGCCAGTCCACTTTTTTGTGATGTCCATCATCGCCAGATATAGCATTTTGAAGAGGCTGTCATCGGTTGGAAAGATGGTCTTGGACTTGGTCACCTTCCGAAGCTGCCGGTTGAAGCCCTCTATGGTATTGGTGGTATAGATCAGCCGCCGAACCTCTTGGGGGTATTTGAAGTAGGTACTCAGGTTTGGCCAGTTATCTCGCCAGGATTGAGAGATCTTCGGATACTTCTTGTCCCAGTGCTCTGAGAATGCGTCCAGAGCATCCAACGCGGTAGTCTCATCCACCGCTGCATAGACGGACTTTAGGTCGGCCATCAGGGCTTTTAGGTCCTTGTAGGAGACATATTTGCTGGAATTGCGTAGCTGGTGGATGATGCAGTTCTGGATTTCCGTTTGAGGAAATACCGCTTCAATTGCGTTGGAAAAGCCACTGAGATTATCTGTGCAGGCAATGAAAATATCTTCAACGCCCCGGTTTTTTAAGCTATTGAGTACGGTAGCCCAAAACTTGGCGCTCTCATTTTCGCCGACCCACATACCCAGAACATCCTTCTTTCCGTCCAGGTCGACGCCAATGGCAATGTAGACGGCTTTTTTCACGATCTGTCCCTCGCTGCGGACATGGTAGTGGATGGCATCCAGAAATACCACCGCGTAGACGGCCTCCAGTGGCCGCTGCTGCCATTCTTTTGCAATAGGCAGAATCTTATCTGTGATCCGGCTGACGGTGGTATCCGAAACCTCCACGCCGTAGATATCCTGAATGTGTGTTTCTATGTCTCCGGTCGTCATGCCCTTGGCGTACATGGACAGGATCTTTTCCTCGATGTCCTGGCTGACGCTGGTCTGGTTTTTCTTCAGTACCTGTGGCTCAAACTCGCCCTTGCGGTCACGTGGGATGGAGACGTCCACATCTCCGAAGCTGGTGCGCAGCGTTTTACTGCTGTATCCGTTCCGGCTGTTGTCCGTATCCTTGTTGTGGTAATCGTATTTGCTGTACCCCAACTCGTCATCCAACTCCGCATCTAGGCCGTTCTCCATAAACTCGGCAATTGTTTCCTTGAACAGGTTCTGGATGTCGTCCATGCTGCTGACATTGCTTGAGAGCAGTAGTTCCCGAATTCTTGCACGACGTTCATTTTCTTCAGGACTGCGATTCTTTCTTGCCATAATGTAAAACCTCCGTTGTGGTGCTCCTATTCTACACCACAACGGAGGTTTACACAAAATTTCGGATAGTCTCTGCCCTATATTTATACCTCGTTATTTTTAGCAACCTACTCTGACCATTTCTGTTGTATCGAGTCTATGTCCTTGTAATGCTCCCGTGTAAAACCGCTGATCATAACACGACTCGGGTGCTCCAACACTCGCTTTGCTTTTTCAACAAGTTCTGCTTGGTTGGGGCCGGGCTCTTTCAAATCCCCGGAATCGTCCCACTTTGTAAATGTAGCAAGAAGGATTTCGACCCTGACTATGCCATCATCAATGCCAACACTTGCATAGCATTTGCTTTTTAGTCTGAAAATGACGTAGTCAGTATCATCGTCATATAAAACCGCCTGCTCAGGCGTTAAGTCGTTAAGGGCCTTATTCATGCTCTCGGCATTCATATTTTCCACTTTTACTCATCCCCATCAAATCCTAGTGTACCATGAACTGTTATAATCGATATGATTGTTGTTGTCAAACAATAGAATGAGCACGGTCGCTGCTCTAGACAGATCTGTTAAAGCCAATCAGGGAGTTTACTCTGGTGGGCTTATTTTTTTGCAAATTTTGTATGAGACCTCCATTCCAAAAGAGAAATAAGAGATATCCCTGATAGGAGTACCCAAATGCAGAAAAATGAGATTTTGAAGCTGCGGTCTCAGGGCTGCAGCTATAACAATATAGCGTTGAGATTATCGATCTCTGTGAATACCGTGAAATCCGTCTGCAGGCGAAACGTAGTCGAACCGATAGATCTGAAGAACGCAAGGTGCAAACAATGCGGTCAGCCCATATCCTTAAGGGAAAAGCATCGCCCCAAGCAGTTCTGCTCAGATAAGTGCCGTAAAGATTGGTGGCTTGAGCATAACGTTAAGAGCAAGACCGAATATTCTGTCACTTGCAGTTTCTGCGGCAAAATGTTTAAAAGCTATGGCAGCAAAAACAGGAAATACTGCTCACACCAGTGTTACATTGCTGATCGGTTCGGAAAGGCTAGTGATGCAGATGGATAAAAACTATTTTAATCAGCTGCTCGGTTATAAATCAGCGATGGCGCAGGCTCGGTGTATGCTTGCCGCCGGGATCATAGCCCCGGAAGAGTACGCCAAAATTGATACAATTATAGCCAAAAAGTACGGCATATCTTCGTGCAGCATATATCGTGAGAATGACTTCATAAAAGCTGCCTCCTGAGGTAATATGTCACACTACAAGGAGGTAAAAAGATGATGAAAACCATTACAAAAGTACTATTTCCGCCAGTATTGGAAAGGAGAACTCGCGTGGCAGCCTACGCCAGAGTCTCCTCAGGCAAGGACGCCATGCTGCATTCCCTGTCAGCGCAGGTAGGCTATTACAGTGCGTTTATACAAAAGCATTCAGGCTGGGAATACGCCGGCGTGTATGCCGATGAGGCTCTTACCGGTACCAAGGAAGACCGTGATGAATTTCAGCATCTGCTTTCAGAATGCCGGGCTGGCCATATAGATATGGTCATTACAAAATCAATTTCTCGCTTTGCCAGGAATACCGTCACACTGCTGGAAACCGTGCGTGAACTAAAAGGTCTAGGTGTGGACGTATACTTTGAGGAGCAAAATATTCATACCCAAAGTTCCGAGGGCGAGTTGATGATGACCATACTGGCCTCGTATGCCCAGGAAGAGAGCCTCTCGGCCAGCGAGAACCAGAAGTGGCGAATCAGGCATAGCTTTGAGGATGGTCGGCCATGGAATTGCACCATGCTCGGATACCGCAACAAGGACGGCGTGCTGACGGTCGTGCCGGAAGAAGCCGAAACGGTCAGGACTATTTTCAACGACTACCTTTCCGGCATGGGCGTCGTTTCGATCGCGAATAAGTTGAATAAAGCCCATGTCCCGACACGCCTCGGCGGGGAATGGTGCAAAACAGGCGTCTCAAAACTTCTGCGCAACCGGGCATATACCGGAGACTTGCTGCTTCAGACCACATACCGTGATAATTATCTCACAAAACAAATGCATGTTAACAACGGTGAAATGCCGATGTACAGGGTCGAGAGCAGCCACGAGGCGATTGTCGATTCCAAAATATTTGAGGCTGTTCAGTTGGAGATGGCGTTGAGAGCAAAACAATACGCCCACGTGGGTCCAAAGCCGGGAACATACCCTTTCACCGGAATGATCGTGTGCGGGAATTGCGGGAAGCGGTATCTCCGCAAGATTACACATGGCGCGACGGTCTGGATCTGCCCGACATTCAGTCGCGTCGGCAAATCGGCATGCGCTTCCAAGGCAGTACCAGAATCGGTGATGTTCTCCGAATCCGCCGCCGTCCTTGGCTTGGACGCGTTTGACAAAGACATTTTCATAGAACGCGTTGACCGCGTCGAGGTACAGGAACAAAATCATCTGCAGTTCGTATTCACGGATGGCCGCGCAGTCGAGCGCGTTTGGCAGGACCGCTCCAGGGCGGAAAGCTGGACGCCGGAAATGAAAGAAACGGCGCGTCAGAAAGCGCTGGACAGAGGGAGGGCAACTAAATGACAAACGCTGCAAGGTCGGTTACGGTCATACCGCCCACGGTCAACCCGGTCACACACTTACCGGAATGCTCTGTACGGAAGCGCCGAGTTGCTGGTTACGCGAGAGTATCCACGGATAAGGATGAGCAGTTTACCAGTTATGAGGCGCAGATTGACTACTACACTCAGTACATCAAACGAAATCCAGATTGGGAATTCGTGACTGTCTACACAGACGAGGGCCTTTCAGGCCTCAATGCTCAAAAGCGCGATGGATTCAAGCAGATGATTGCTGACGCCCTGTCTGGCAAGATTGACCTCATTGTCACCAAGTCAGTCAGCCGCTTCGCACGCAACACCGTGGATAGCCTGACAACCGTACGAAAACTGAAGGAAAAAGGCGTCGAGGTGTACTTCGAGAAGGAAAACATTTATACCCTCGACAGCAAGGGCGAGTTGCTGATCACGATAATGAGCTCCTTGGCACAGGAAGAGTCCAGGTCCATTTCTGAGAATGTGACCTGGGGACAGCGCAAGAGATTTTCTGACGGTAAAGTCAGCATGCCGTATAAGCACTTCCTGGGCTATGAGAAGGGCGAGGATGGTACGCCGGTCGTCAACGAGGAAGAAGCCGTTGTGGTGCGTCAGATTTACCGTCTCTTCCTCGAAGGCAAGACTCCTTCCGGTATTTGCAGGCATCTGAATGAGCTTGGCATTCTCACTCCGGCAGGGAAGAATATATGGTGCTCAACGACGGTGGACAACATCCTTAAAAATGAAAAATATAAGGGCGACGCGCGGTTGCAAAAATGTTTTACAGTAGACTATCTGACGAAAAAGATGAAGCCGAACGAGGGTGAAGTTCCGCAGTACTATGTGGAAAACAGCCATCCGGCAATTATTGACACGGCAGAGTGGAACATGGTTCAAGCGGAAATCTTACGCCGCAAAGCCATGCGTGGGAAGTACAGCGGAAATAGCGTTTTTGCATCCCGCATCGTCTGCGGCGATTGTGGCGGGTTCTATGGGCAGAAGGTCTGGCACTCTACTGACTCTTACCGCAAAGTGATCTGGCGCTGCAACAACAAGTTCAACGGCAAGAAATGTGAAACGCCACACCTGGACGCGGAGACTATTCAGCAGAAGTTCCTGATTGCCTACGACCGTCTTATGTCTGACCGCGACAATGTGATCGTTGACTGCGAACTGATGCGGCAGGCACTGCCAGACTGCTCGGCCCTTGATACCGAGATCACTGAACTGGGCAAAGAAGTAGAGATCGTAGCCGGCTTGGTGGATGCCTGCGTCAAAGAGAACGCATCATACGCGCAGTCGCAGGAGACTTACACGAAAAAGTACAATGCCCTGCTGGCCAGATATGATAATGCCATGGCGAGGCTTGATGAACTGGCGGCGGAGAAGGAGTGGAGACAAAACCGTGACCGTGAGATAAAGGTATTCATTAAGGCAATAAAAAAACAGCCCCTCGTCCTGGAAAAGTGGGACGAAAGACTGTGGGTGGCATTGATAGTCCATGCTACGGTTCACAGGGACGGGAAAATTGCGTTTAAATTCAAAGATGGCAAAGAGGTGGAGGTTTGATTCTCCACCTCTTTTATTACTATTTGGTGCAATCACGCGAAACTGTGTGTTATCATATTCTTAATCTTACAAATATGTAAGCGCTGATATGTTCAACATCAGCGTCCCTTAGGGGAAAATGTTTTGGTCCATCGCAAACGTAAAATGGACGTTGCGATGGACTGTTTTCATTTTTCGCGTCAAGAGTGCAAGGGTGCAGGGCGCAAGGGCATTGCAATCGTGCATCCTTGATTTATTTTTTATGGAATATGATGTGAATAACGTTTCCTTCCATCTTCACGCAAGGTCTTCTTTTTTATTGTCGTCGCTATGCGCGGACAGCATGGAAAGCGCGTCTTGCCGCGCCCGTTCATCCGCGTTTCGCGCGGCGAGAAGCAGGGCATTCTCATACGCGGTCAACTCGGACTCGTTCGGTCTTAATCTGCCTACAATATCGTCAATAGAAACGCCAAAACAGTCGGCAATTCGTACAACCATATCAATTGATGGTTCCCTGTCTCCAGTTTCGTATCTAGAGTAAACGACAGAGGAACATCCAATGTAGTCGGCGACTGCTTTCTGCGTTTGACCCTTTGCTATCCGTATCTCCTTCAAATTCAAATGCATGATTACCACCCCTGATATGTATTCTATTACCGCTGTGGAAATAAATATATTACCGATTTGGTAGTAAACGTCTTGACAAACTACCGATATGGTATTATCCTTATACCATATCGGTAATACGGAGGCCGCTTTATGAGTAAATTACGAATGATCCGGCAAAAACAAAAACTCTCGCAAAAAGAACTTGCTGCTGCAACTGGTCTTACCGCGACAAGCATAAGCCGATATGAAACTGGAAGTCGGAAGATGTCTGTGGAAGTCGCTAAACGGCTCTCAAAAGCATTGAATACAGATTGGGCGGCGCTGTTTGATGAACAGATAAACCCCGATGAATAATAGGAAGGGTAAAAGACGAAATGGGCGATGAATTCAAGTATGAATACTTTTCGTCTATCATGCAAAAGAAAATAGAGTGGCTTTGGTATCCCTACATACCATATGGAAAACTCACGCTACTGCAAGGTGATCCTGGCGAGGGAAAATCTACTTTTATCTTGAATGTGGCCGCTTTGCTTACGCGGGGGCTTCCAATGCCAGACGGTTTTCCAGTGCCATTGCCGCAAACGGTGATCTATCAGTGCGCAGAGGATAACGTGGCAGATACTGTGAAGCCGAGACTGATTGCGGCTAACGCGGATTGCGAGAAGATCGCATATATCATTGATGACTCAGGCCGTCTCACCCTGGAGGATGACCGTATTGAGGACGCAATTATTCATACGAGGGCAAGGCTTTTTATCATTGACCCCCTGCAGGCATTCCTTTCCCAGGATAGTGATATGCAGAGCGCGGGCCGCATGCGTGGGGTTCTCGGGAGGTTGTCGTTGATAGCCTCCGAGCATAACTGTGCAATAGTTCTCATCGGACATATGAATAAGGGCATCGGTGGGAACAGTTTATATCGCAGCCTTGGAAGTATCGACATAGCCGCAATTGCCCGTAGTGTATTAATGATAAAGCGGGATAGCTCAGACGCTCATACGCGATACATGGTACCAATAAAATCCAGTCTCGCCCCTGAGGGAGGCGCGATTGCATTTACTCTTGGAGGTATCAATGGGTTTCAATGGGTTGGACCCAGCGGTATGGATCCGTCCGAAATTGATGAATTACATGCCCGAAAAAATGGGAAAAGCAGTGATGTAACAGCCTGCCTCTTAGAAATGCTTGATAACCGGGATATGCTTAGCACCGATGTCCTTTCTGAGATGGCCCAATTGGGGGTGTCACGCCGGACGGTATTCAGCGTCAAAAAGGATATTGGAGTTGAAGCCTATCGCAAGGACAATGCTTGGTATTGGCGATTACCGCCCCCGCATACAAGCAAAATTAAACATATATCGCATGTTTCAATGATACAACGGAATGGAGGTGACGACGATGAGGGATAAAGAAAACAGAGAGCAGCAACGCCAACTCTATCGTCGTGAAGATAATGGAGAAAAGATGTTTATTCCAGCCAAACCCAAAATAGACATCTATGAAGACGGACGGATATTCCGCACCTGTGCATATTGTCGAGTTTCTACAGATAATGACGCGCAACTATCGTCATTCGAGTTGCAGCAAGCACATTATAAGCAAGTTGCCGGAAGTCATCCGAACTGGGATTTACGGCATATATACGCGGACGAAGGCATTTCTGGGACTTCGCTAAAGAATCGCGATGAGTTCAACGCTATGATCGCAGCGTGCGAAGATGGAGAGTATGACCTCATTGTAACAAAAAGTGTGTCCAGATTCGCAAGAAATCTTGTGGACTGTATTTCCCTGGTACGGAAACTGAAACGATTGACCCCGCCAGTTGGAGTCTTTTTTGAAACCGATAATTTGAACACGCTCTCAGAGGACTCCGAACTGATGCTTTCATTCTTAGCGACCTTTGCCCAGGAGGAATCCGTCAAAAAAAGTGAAAGCATGATATGGTCCCTGAAAGAGCGCAACAAATCTGGCAAGCTGCTCACCCCCGCGTTACTTGGGTATCAACGTCCCAGAGACGAGGTTGGTCAATACATCAAGTATGCTCCTCTTGAGATTGTGGAATCAGAGGCTGAGATTGTTCGCTTCATATTCAATGCTTTCCTTGCTGGGCATTCTACTGCGGATATTGCCTCCCTGCTTTCGGATATTGATTGCCAGACGAAAACAGGAGGAACCGACTGGAACGAAGGCTCAATTGACTACATACTGAAAAATGAGCGATATTGTGGCAACGTTCTCACCTGGAAAACCTTTACCGCGGATTTATATGAACACCGTCATAAGAAGAACCGGCAAGACCGAGACCAATACCTGTACACCAATCATCACAAAGCCATAATTTCGGTAGAAACATTTGAGGCTGCCCAAGCCTTACTGGAGAACAAAAAACATCATGTTCGCGGTGGGCTTCCAATCATGCAAGTAATTGATGACGGGATTTTTCGCGGCTTTGTCCCAATCAATCACCATTGGATAAATGACGATCCCAGTTCGTACTATGACGCGTCTAACAGTGTGGAAACGAAAGAGAGCATACAAAGAATCCGCAAAAGCTATTTCAGCGCTTTTGACTTTGACGGATATCAGGTTGTGCGTGGTCAGTTCCTCACAGCGCGTTTTGAGTGCCCAAGCATCACTATTACAAATGAACGTATTTCTTTCAATGTCAATTGTATCAGAAAATTTTCGGATGTCCCCTTCGTACAGTTGCTGCTCCACCCAACCGAACGGAAAATTGCCATCAGGCCATGCAAGGAAGAAGACGTTCATAGCATACGGTGGCGTAGCGATACAGACAGGCCATGCATTAGCAAGGCAATATGCTGCCAGCATTTTGGAAATGCGTTATTTCAAATCATGGACTGGAATCCCGATTACCTTTATCGTGTTCGCGGAACATGGGCCGCAAGAGGGGCCGACGAGATTATTGTGTTCAACCTGTCGAATGCGGCGCCGGCGGCATATATGAATGAGGAAAACGAGATAAGTTCATGTGCCCGCCGTAGGCGAGTGACGCTCTGCCCGGAGGAGTGGAGTGATACGTTTGGCCAGGAATTTTATAACTACAGTATTCAAAACCAGTTCTTTTTCATGGCCCGTAATTACGACTGGAAAGCCCGGGCGAAGCCAAGGATGTTACATGATTCCGCAAATGTAACTATTTTAAGCGCGGATGAGTTACAGGCCAGTATCGAAAATTTGCGAATGAGGACGGGTGCTACCCATGCAGAATAATGATGCAGATTATTTACTGGAAAACAGTAAGCCTATCGAGAAACATCAGGACGAAGAAGAACTGGTCGATCTCGCGGGATACCAAGTCACTAAGGCGGAACTCTTTGCGCATACACGTGACCCGGCGGTTACCATATGGGACACCCGGCTAAAATTCAATATGGCCTGCCTGCGCCGCTTCCCGGGAGCAACACACATCCAGATTCTAATTCATCCTGAACAAAAGCGCCTGATTATTCGTCCCTGTGACCCTGATACGCCAGATTCTCTTCGATGGACAACCGGTGGCGGCGAAAAAGAAATAAAAAACCGAGAACTACTTTGCAGGCTTTTCGCGGCACGCGTTTTTGATCTCATGCAGTGGAATCCGGAATATCGTTATAAGCTGCTAGGGAAACCCGCAACTTGCGACGGCGAGGTTCTTTTCTTATTTAAGATGACTGATTTTGAGCTGTTTATCAGTGGAAAACGGAGTGGATCATTTTTACCTGAGGAATGGCGTAACTACTTTGGTACACCTGCCGAGCAGCATGAGGAAGCATATAAGGTGAACCTTGCGGATGGGTATATTACTACTGACAAAGCGTAAGGAGGCAACGCAATGCAGGAAAATTTTAACATTAACGAAATAAGCCTGGAGGGATATCAGGTCGTTCGCGGCCTGTATTTCAGCCGAATTATTGAGCCGTCATGCTCCCTGTGGTATAGCAGTATTGCATTCAATACGGCGGCTTTCCAAGCACTCAACAACTGCGAGGCAATTTCAATTCTGGTCAACAGTGAGGCTAGAAGTTTAATCGTCAAGCCTGTTCCTACCAAAGATAGAGATGCAATTAAATGGCTGCGGCCTAATGATAATCAGAAATATAAAAAAATCGAATGTTCCAAATTTGCCCACCAGTTATTTGACATGTGGGGATGGGATAAAGAACTGCATTGCCGGGCTAACGGAAGATTAGTAAAAGCCGATAAAAAGATAATGTTGCTATTTGATTTTACAAAGCCAGAATTATGGCACGGTCTGAAAATGGTGAGTGAATTTGAATGACACAACATACATATCCTTTTATCTAAGGGTCGGCCGGATTCATGTTTTCTGTAAGAGCGTAAGGGCAATTGGTTCCCCGCCGTACATACGATTTCTTTTAAATGGGGATGGTACTTCTATGCTTATGGAACCTTATGATAAAAAGGAATTTCAATCAATGCGCGTACCCAAAGTGGTATATAGCAAGACGGGTAAAATGGAATTTCGTAGCGCACTTTTCTGTAGGCTGCTATTGCATTCGCGCGGCTGGGAATCTTCAAAATCGTACCGCGTTCCAGGAGTAATTCTACCCAGGCAAAAAATCGTCCTGTTTGATTTGACCAAAGCAGTTATAGTTGAGCCACCAGTTGATGATGGCCTCAAGTAAAAGCGCATATCTCCAACTTTTGTCGACTGCCGCATCCAGTGCCTTGCACACCCCCAATCAAAAATGCACACCCCTGAACCCGCGCTGACGATAGCTCGGAGGGGGTGTGCATTTGTATCAAAATTATAAACCTTTGCCAAAAGTCCTCTGAAATCGTCGATTTCAGAGGACTTTTCTATATAAAAAGTTCAAATTTCGGATATGGTCAAAGTAGCTTTTGGAGACTGTTTTGACCACATCTATTTCTTTGATTATTGTCCCGGAGGATTTAAGGACGGCAGTGTTTGCATGAGGGCATAGAAATGTTCAGGCTTACCGGTGCTGAAGTATTTATACCATGCCTTCAGCGTGTCGGCGCTGAAAACGTCCAGACGCTCCAGGATCTGCTTTGCCCACAGTAAGCCGCCGGTAGAGCCTGCGGTAATCAGATTCCCGTCCGCAACGGACGGCTGATCTACATAAAAGTTTTGCCCCTTGTAATTTGGTACAAACATCTCGAGGAAGCCTGGCCCATTGCTGGTATGAGGGCGGTTGTCAAGCAGGCCGGCCCCCGCAAGGACCGCGGTGGCTCCGCAGATTGCGCAGACAGTTCCGCCCACGGCAAGAAGCTCCCGTGACTTTTCGATGATTGCGTCGTACGGCCGGTCGTTCCATGTATTTGAACCCGGCAACAGCAGTACGCTGGTGTCGCTCACGACAATCTCGCGGGTCAGGCAGTCCGGCACCACGGTCAGTCCGCCCATGGTTTGAATCGGCTCGCTGGAATCGCTGACCGTTTTCAGCGATATCTCCTGGGCGTCCTTCTTGAAAAAACGGCGTGAATGTAATTCCGCGGTGATGAAGCCGATTTCCCAGTCGGCCAGGGTATCCAGAACATAAACATAGATATTCAACAGGTTTTTCCTCCGTTTTCTATTGTGTTTCTTATGGATTGATTGTACCATGAGAATGTTGACAACAGTATGGCAACAATTTGAGAATAAATTTAGAGAGGCAGTGGAGGATGAAGGTTGACAGACTGGTGAGCATCATTATGCTCCTGCTTGAGAAAGATCGGGTGGGCGCACAGGAGCTGGCGGAACTGTTTGAGGTTTCTCCCCGCACCATCTACCGGGACATCGACTCCATCAACCTGGCGGGGATTCCGGTTCGTTCCGCCGCGGGTGTGGGCGGCGGCTTTGAGATCATGCCAAGTTACAAGCTGGATAAAAGTTTCTTTTCCACCGCCGATCTTTCCGCGATTCTCATGGGGCTTTCCAATCTCTCCGGCGTCATGCGCGGGGAGGAACTGGTCAATGCTCTGGCAAAGGTCAAGAGCTTCATCCCCGCCGACCGGGCCAAAGATGTTGAATGGAAAGCAAATCAGATTTGCGTTGATATGCGCCCCTGGATGGGCAACCCCACGATCCCGCCGTATCTGGAGCTGATCAAAACTGCCCGCCAGGAAAACCGGCTGATCACTTTTTCGTACATAAACCACCATGGCGAACAAACCGTGCGCACGGTGGAGCCGTATCAGCTGGTGCTGAAGGGCGGCCACTGGTACTTGCAGGGCTACTGCCGCGCGCGAAATTGGTTCCGCCTGTTCAAGCTGTGCCGCATGTCCAACCTGCAAATGCAGGAGGAGCTTTTTACGCCCAGGGCGTACGAAAAGCCGCAGCTGGACTTTGACGATATTCCGGAAACGATGCTGACAAGAATCAGGCTTCGAATTCACGGTTCGATTATGGACAGGGTGCTGGATTTTTGCTCCTATGACCGCTTCACGCCCGACGGGGACAAGCATTACATTGTGGACTTTCCCTTCATCGAGAACGATTACAACTATGATGTGCTGCTGAGTTTTGGGGACAAGTGCGAATGTCTGGCACCGCCCCGTGTGCGCAGGGAACTGAAACGAAAAATTGAGGCGCTTGCAGCCCTGTACGTGTGAGCAAACAGCAGAAGAAAGCAGAATCAAAAAGCTGCAAGCGGGAGGTTTCCTATGGCAATGTGGAATCCGTGGCGGGGCTGCCACAAATACAGTGAGGGCTGCCGTTATTGCTATATCCACAAAGGTGACGCAAGGCGAGGCGTGAACACCAATGCGGTGGCAAAAACGGACAACTTCTTTGCACCCGTAGAGCGGTACAAGCGTGGTGAAAACAAGGGCTCATACAAGATGAAGCCCGGGGAGACGGTCTACCTATGCTTTTCCTCGGATTTTCTGCTGTCGGATGCGGACAAATGGCGGGATGAGTGCTGGCGCATGATACGGGAGAGAGCAGACCTTCATTTCCTCTTTCTGACCAAGCGCATTGAGCGGTTTGCGGACTGCGTGCCGGACGACTGGGGCGGCGGCTATGAAAACGTGACGGTGGGCTGTACTGTGGAAAATCAAGCGGAGGCGGACAGGCGGCTGCCTATTTTTGATGCGCTCCCCATTCGGCACAGAAATTTGATTCTTCAGCCCATGCTGGAGAAGATGGACATCCAGCGGTATCTGGGCGGCGTGGAGCTGGTGGTGGTCGGCGGCGAGTCCGACCGCAATGCAAGGCCACTGGACTATGCCTGGGTCTTGGATGTGCGGCAGCAATGTCTGCGGCAGGGTGTTCCGTTTGAGTTTCGCCAGTGCGGCAGCAATTTTGTGAAAGACGGCAGGCTGTATCAGCTGAGTGTCCGTCAATTGATGGCACAGGCCAGAAAAGCAAACATCAATACATGAACAGGAAAGCTCACTGCCGGCTGTGTCCATAGTATCGCCTCTAACAGCGATCTCAGAAGTTTCCCGTTTCATGTACTGCGTTCCTTTTTGAGACTGCTTTGTATCAGCACGATTGACCATGCGTTTATCCCTTCAGGATCGTGTCCTTGCCAGGTTTTGGATTTGCGCAACTGCTCAAGCGTTTTTTCTCGATTGCCATAAGATCCAGCTGTCTTAATCAAGCGATTCTCTCACCGCGCAAAAAATTCTTGGAGCCGACAACGGCTCCAAGAATTTTTTGCTTCTGCCGGGGAATCCGGCAGAGCGCGCGGTCCGCGGCTCTGCGGAGACTCAGAAATGCAGGGAATCCCCGGATGCGACGTCGTTGTAGAACAGGGCAAAGCCGGACTGATCGTCCACCTTGGCCAGAGACTTGCCCTTGTCCGCGGGATACTGCTTGCCGTCCCAGTTCAGGACGATCCAGCCGTTGCCCATCTCATCGGGGATGATCAGGTCGTGCCAGCCGTTGGAGACGGTGTCGCTGACGATTACCGGGGCAGACACGCCGTTGATTACCTGCAGCAGCGTAAGTTTGCCGTCTTTTTTGGTCGCCAGCACCAGCGCGCCGCCGTCGGGCTCGTAGGCGGTGTCCACCACCAGCGCGGCGATTTCGTCGGTGTCGTCGTCGTTGAGATTGGCGGAGTTGTAGTAGTAGGTGCTGTCCTTCAGATCCTTGCCTGGCAGCGCCTCGGCGATCAGTTTTTCCAGCTCGGCGTTCTTATCCGTCGCGGAGGGCATGGGATATGCCTGCCCTATCTCGTAGTTCAGCTTGGGCACGTTGTCCGTGCTGTTGCTGCCGGCGGCGGAGCCGTCGGGATGGGTGACCACTGGACTTTCGGCCGGCTCTTCGGCGGTGAGAGTTTTCTTGCTGCCGCAGGCGGTTAGCGCCAGCGCCAAGCTCAGGGCAAGGAGTACAAGAACGATCTTTCTCATATGGATTTCCTCCTAATTTTTTTGGGCCGGCGAAATGCGCCGCCGGACACCTTCTATGGATTCGCCCGTCCGGGCGGAGATCACTCGCTTTTGATGGCCTCCAGAGCCGGGATGCGCACCGCCCGGTTGGCGGGATAATAGCCCGAGCATACGCCGATCACGATGGAAAAAACGATGCCGAAGGCCATGAGCCACAGGGGAATGACGGAGATGCGGGTCACGCCCTCGCCGCCCAGCACCGCTCCGGCGAGGTTGCCCGGAGACGCCCCCCCCAGCGAGACCAGATTGACGATCACGGAGATCACGAAGCTGAGCACGCAGCCCGCCAGCCCGCCCAGCAGGCCGATGGCACCGGCCTCCATCAGAAAGAGCCGTCGGATGTCCCGGACATAGCAGCCCAGCGCCTTCATGATGCCGATCTCCTTGGTGCGCTCCGAGATGGACATAATCATGGTGTTGGTGATTCCCAGCGCCGCCACAAACAGAGAGATGGCGCCGAGACCGCCCAGCATCAGCTGCTTCTGCCGGGCCTCCTTCTCCATGGGCTTGCGGATGCTCTCCATGGAGCTGGTATTGTAGCCCAGCTTTTTGATCTGATCCTCCGTGCCCGCCACCTGCGAGATGCCGGAGACCTTGACCAGCAGGGAGCTGTACGCAAAGGCCCTTCGGACGGTGGAGAGGGATCGGATCTGTTCCAGCAGTTTTTTCCCGTCGGCAAGATCGAGAATCAGGCCCTCGGAGGTCTCCGGTCCCTTGTTGTAATCCTCTTTTACCGTTCCGGTGACGGTCAGGGGCATTGTGACCTTCTGGCCGCTGTCCGTCTCCACCACCAGCGTGACGGGGGTTTTCATAGGGTCGAAGTAGGGCGGTGGCAGTTCCTTCGCTTTTCCGTCCGCGCTATAAGCACTCCAACGATCCACGGTGTTGGAGCCTTCCGGGCGGAAGGTGTCCTTGAAGCTGTAGGCCAGATACTGACCCGCCAGAGCCTCCCCTGCCTTGCCCCCCAGGGGGCTGCCGGACAGGAGGGTGTAGCCCATCTCCGTCAGGGAGGAGCCCTGCAGTCCGGCGACGGTGGACCAGTCAGCCGCGTAGCGGTTTCCCGCTCCGGCATAGAGCTTGACAGTGTAGTTTTCCAGCGAGAGCCGCGGAGTCACCTCTGTAACTCCGGCCAGTCCCCGCAGCTTTTTTACGGCGTCGTCGTCCAGCTTGCTCTTACCGTGGCCGCCCTGGGTGGCGCTGACGGTGATGATGGTCAGATCGCCCATCTCCCGGAGCAGCCGCTCCTGGTTTTCCTTCATACCGATGCCGATGGACACCATGATGACGATGGAGCAGCAGCCGATCAGCACGCCAAGCACCGTCAGCAGCGTCCGGGCCTTGCGCCGCAGAAGATTCTGCACGCACATCCGCAGAAGATCACGCTGCTGCATGGCTCAGGGCTCCTTTCCATCCGGCGCGGCTATGACGGGCGTTTCAGCTCCGGCACCGTCCTCCGGCCAGTCCTCCCAGCCGGAGAGAACCGGATCCACAGCTGCCGCGGCCTTCCGCTTCTTCCGCACCAGCAGGACGATGACCGCAGCGGCCAGCCCCGCGGGGGCGCCGATAAACAGGGCCAGCTTTCCGGCGGAGGGGCCGGCGGGTGCCTGCGGCTCCGCGGCCTCCGCGGCGGGAGGCGGGGCTTCCTGCACCGTCAGCTGCACGGGGCGCTGCCATGTCTTAACCTGCGCGTTGGCGTCCTCGTAGGTCACGGTGAGGGTTACGTCCAGCGTTCCTGTCTTCCGGGGCGTAAGAGCAAAGCCAATGGTGCCGCTCTTTCCCGGCTCGAAGTTGCCCAGATTCTGAACGGTGACGGGCAGATCGGCGCTGTCCTTGGGCACGGTGATGGACGCCTCCACGTTTGAGAGATCGCCCTTCCCTTTGTTTACATAATTCAGAGAGAGGGTCAGCTCCTCGCCGGCGTTCACCGCGGCGGGAACCGCCGGGGCGCTGATCTGGAGCCGGTCTGGCTGATAGACAGGCACGGACAGCAGCACGCTGCCGGTGCCGGCGGTGCGCTTGGAGCCGTCCATATACTCATACTTGAAGCTGACGGTGATGCCGTGGGCTCCGGTTTTGACGGCAGGCAGGGCCCGCATGGGCACCCGCCAGGTCTTTTCGCCTCCGGCGCCCACGCTGCGGAAAAAGGCGGTGTTGGTGGAACCGTCCATGGAAAAGCTGTCGCCGGTGTCCACGGAGGCCACGATGTTCTCCACACTGCCGGCGGTGCTGGTGTTCATGATGCGCAGCTCCAGCGGGAAGGACGCACCGGAGGCCACCGCCGTGCCGCCGTATGTGAAGGATGAGATGATAAGGTTAGGCGCTGGGCCGCCGGAGGCCGCCGGATTGGTGGACAGCGTCACCCTGTCGGAGGCGGTGGCGCCGGTGAGGGAGTCGCCGGACTGATAGCTGTACTTCAGGTCCACGTTCACCGTCTGGGTGGTGGTGCTCACCTCCTTGCTTACCCGGACGTTCACCGTCACAGCGGCGGTTGCGCCTGGAGCAATGTCCGGCAGAAGGCGGGTGGAGGTGTTGTCGATGATGGTGAGGGCGTCGCTGGTGGAAAAGACCGCCGCGGGATTGCGCAGGGCCGTCTGGCCGGCGTTGCGGAAGCTGATGGTCACCGGCAGCTCCTGCCCCGGCGAGAGGGGAGAGGCGACTGGGCCGCGGGTCACGATCACGGTGGGGGCGGGAATGGAATCCTTGCCCCGGACCACGGCGGGAATGGTGACGCGGTCCGTGCTGCTGCCCTGCAACAGTCCGCTGCCGCTGGAGTAATAGAACTTCAACTCCGTGGTTAGCGACTGGGAGGGAGAGGCGATGGCCTCGGCGGCCCGCAGGCGGACCTCCACACTGACGACTTTTTTGCCGGGAATGTCGTCCAGCGCGTAGGAGGAGATGCTGTCCGTCAGCACCAGACCGTCGGAGGCGGTGACAGACACCACCGGGGATTTCATTGTCAGGGTGCTGAGATTGCGGAATTTGAGCGTCACGGCGAATTCCTGCCCCGCCTGCACGGGGGCGGCCAGATCACTGCGGATCACCTGCACCAGCGGCTGAGGATTGGCGGCCGGCGGCTCGGAGACGACGGCGGGAGCGGGGGTGTCCCCGGCCTCCACAGTCTGAGAGACGGCAATTTCCACCGATTCATACGCGTCGCCGACACCCACCATCAGCCGGAACGCCTTGCCGCTGCCGCTGTATGTGAGGCCGGTGCAGACCACGTCGAACTCCAGCGGCGCGTCACCGGAAGAGGTGAGCTTCACGGTCTTGGTGCCGCCGCTGAAGCTGTCCACCAGCCGGGAGACGTCGATGGCGTCGGCGGAGGACACCGCGCTGGTCTTGAGGCCCGTGTTTTTCAGATGAAGGGTCAGGTCCGTTTTGCCGCCCTTTATAATGGTGGCGGAGGAGGATTCGTAGGAGGTGACCACCAGCCCTCCAGCCGCCTGTGCGGCGGAACTGAGGACGGTGCAGAATATAGCCAGCGTCAGGCACAGAGTCAGAAGCTGCCGCCATGTATTTTTCATTGCAATTTCCCCTTTTCTTTTTCTGCCGCAGATTGCGGCGTCCGCCGGTCATCCACGATCTCGCCGTCGATCAGAGTCACGACCCTGTCCGCATATGCCGCCATCTCCGGGTCGTGGGACACCAACACTATGGTTTGGTGAAAGCTGCGGGCGAACCGGCGAATCATCTCCATGACCTCCACCGTGGTGTGAGAGTCCAGGTTCCCGGTGGGCTCGTCTGCAAAGACCACGTCGGGCCGGGTGATGAACGCGCGGGCAATGCCCGCCCGCTGCTGCTGGCCGCCGGACATCTGGCCGGGAAAATGATCGAGGCGGTGCCCCAGCCCCACCCGGCAAAGCATGGCTCGGGCGGCCTGCTCCCGCGCCTCGCGGGGGACGCCTCGGAACAGCAGCGGCAGCGCCACGTTTTCGCAGGCGGTCAGCCCCGGCAGCAGATTGTAGGACTGGAATACGAAGCCCAGATGACGCTGGCGAAAGGCAGCCAGGCCGTCCTCGTCCAGACGGGAGACAGGTACGCCGCCGATGAGAACCTCCCCTCTGGTGGGGCGTTCCAGCCCTGCCAACTGGTTGAGGAGCGTGCTTTTTCCGGAACCGGAGGTGCCGAAAATGCAGCAGATCTCACCCCGCAGGATGGTAAGCCGGATGCGCTTGAGGGCCACCACAGTCTCATCCCCCATGGGGTATTCCTTGCGCAGATCCCGCACCTCGATAATGGGCCGATCCCGCGGACAGAGCTCGCTCATGCAGCCGCCCCCTTTCATGCTGTCATCCTACCGCCGGTTTCTTCATCCTTCCTCCACGCAGCCTTAAGATTTGTAAAGAAAGCAAAAAATGCCGCTCCGGTGCCTGTAAAACAGGAAAACTCCCGCTTGCTCACAATCGCAAACGGGAGTTTTTCCATAGGCTATGATGCTGTATGGCGAAGCCATTTATAAAAGTGCGTGATCGGTTTTCAGTACGACACCCCGATCGACAGGTATTTGTTGTATTGTCAGGACTTTTTCCTGCAATTCAAATCGGGTTTTCTGGTCATACAATCACATCCTTATGCGGAGGCCACCCCCGCCACGGATTCCGCGGCAGGATCTTTTGCACAGTTGTACAGATTATCTGCGTCCGTTCTTTTCCAATGCCGCATAAGCAGCGCCGTGTCATAAAGCCCACTATATTCGATCCTGCAGAACCTCCGCCGCAGGTTGCTGATTTACGCCGCCCCGGCCTTCCCGGGGAGACGGTGCCCGTCTGTATGTTTTGCCCCGGCAGACGGAGACGTCAGCTCTCGCGGCACACCGGCAGCGTCACGACAAATTCGGTGCTGCGGCCCGGCGTGGGGGCTGTGGAGAGGGCGATGGTGCCGCCGTGCTGCTCCACGATCCGCCGGGTGATGGCCAGTCCCAACCCGCTGCCGCTTCCGGAGCGGGCGTCGCTGCCAACCACGAAGGGCTCAAAGATGGCGGCGGCCCGGTCGGCGGGGATACCGGAGCCGTTGTCCGCAACCCGCAGCGTCACCCTGTCCCGTCCTGGCAGAACATCGAAGAACAACAGTGTCCCCAGCCGATTGTGGCGCAGGGAGTTGGACAGCAGATTGTCCAGCACCCGGCGGAACTCGAAACCATCCAGGCGGCAGAACGCCGGCTCTTCGGGGATGGAGACCTGCAGACCGAAGCCCGCCAACTCGATCTCATCGTACTTTTCAGCCAGATACTCCCGCACGTATTCGCACAGGTCGGTGCGCTCCGGATGCAGGACGAAGGCAGGGTGCTCCACCTTGCTGTACTCATGGAAGGCGTCGATCAGTTCCATCAGCGAGGCGGTCTTGCTTTGAATGGCCAGAAGATAGTGCTCGGTCTCCTCCGGGGAGACCCGCCCGTCGCAGATGGCGTCGGCGTAGCCGGAGATGACAGTGATGGGGGTGCGCAGATCGTGGGAGATGTCCGCCAGCAGTTTCTGGCGGCCCTCGTCCAGCCGCCGGCGCTCTGCCTCGCTCTCCTCCAGCTGGGTGCGCAGGCGGTCGAAGCTCTCGCCGATGCGGTGGATCTCTTCCGGCCCACCGCAGGTGCCGGCGGAGGCCGGTATTCCGGCGGTCAGGGATACAATAGCGTCGTCCAGCCGCTGCAGGGGCCGCCGGATGCGCCGGTTCAGCCAGATCACGAAAAAGGCGGCGGCGGCCAAATACAGGGGCGCAAATGCTGCCGGAGTCACCCAGGCGGAGGCGGAGAGCTGCCGGTACCGCTCCATAGTCATGGGTTCCGTACGCAGCAGCAGAACCCGCGAATCACCCCCGGCGGTCTGAAATGGGTAGCGGGTCAGGCTGTACCCCTTCGGCAACGCGCCGGTGAGATAGGCGTATTCCTGTTGGGTGTAGGCTGTGCGCCCGTCACCCAGTCCGCCGGAGAGCACGCGGTACCCGGCGTCCAGAAGCATGGTGCGCTGGCGGTCGGCCGTGCCGTCCTGCGCATAGGTCTCCTGCGCCACCAGATACTCCTGCCGCCCGTTCTCCGCGGTGAAAGGCGTCGCGGTAAGATAGGAGTACTCTCCGTACAGAGGAACGCAGGCCAGTTCCCCTGCTGTCAACGCGGGGGAAAACGCCTTGTCCGAGGTGTAGAGCGCGGCGCCGCCCGCGTCCAGTACGGCAAAGGCCTCATCCGAGGAGAGATACCGGTGCAGGGCGTCGTAATTCTCCCGGACCAGCGCACTGCTGCGGGTCAGCACCTCCAGATTTCCGCCGGATGTCAGCGCATCCATGCGGCTCGCCCACGTCAGGTAGGCCGCGCCGGAGATAGCCAGCAGCGCCAGTGCAAACGCCAGATAGTTGCGCGTCAGCAGAGCCGCCAGCGAATCGCGCTTCCTCTTATTTTTCAAGCTTATACCCCAATCCCCGGACCGTGACGATGTAGGCGGGCCTGCGGGGATCATCCTCGATCTTCTCCCGCAGCTTGGAGATATGCACCATCATGGTGTTATCGTCGCTCTCGAAAAACTCGCCGCTGGTACCCTCGTACAACTGAACCTTAGTGAAGATGCGCCCCGGCGCACGCATAAGCTGCGCCAGAATCTTGTACTCCATGGGGGTAAGGGTGATGGGCTCTCCATTTTTCGTCAGCTGAAAGCTGAGGGTGTCCAACGTCAGCTCCCGAACCTGAAGCACCTCCGCCTCTCCGGCCCTGCCCGCCCGACGCAGCAGCGCGCGGACTCGGGCCACCACCTCCAGCGGATTAAATGGCTTGGTGAGATAGTCGTCCGCCCCCAGATTCAGGCCGAGGATCTTCTCGCTGTCCTGCCCCTTGGCGGAGAGAATCAGAATGGGTACGGCGCTCTGGCTGCGCAGGGCCTGCGTCAAGGCATAGCCATCCATACGAGGCATCATCACATCCAGAATGGCCAGATCGGGCATCTGCCGCCGGGCCAGCTCCAGCGCGGCGGCGCCGTCCTCCGCCTCCGCCACGGCGAAGCCCTCGCTCTCCAGGTAAAGGCGCAGTACGTTGCGGATGTCGGGGTTGTCCTCGGCGATCAGAATCGTCTCCTTCATGGTCCGCCTCCAGTTTGTGTGCAATTTGATTTTTGCCATTGTAGCACGGCGGGCGAGAAATTTCCACCGGCGATTGACTGGCGGGTGGGGAAATAGCAAAATTTGCTTCAGTATTTGGGTCCGGACGCCGCTCCGGGCTGCCCCGCCGTCCAGCGGGAGTGCTAGGAGCTATACATGAACGCGCCCGACCCGGAACTTGATCCTGACGCTGCAGGAAAACGACTGAAAATCAAAAGAATAAGCGAATTATGGCAGGCCGGGCAATCGCACAGCCTGATTCATTGATTATTGCGGCGCAGAATTTGATACGCTTTAACATTGATTTGGAGCTTCCTTGCATATGGGAAAGATTGACGCTAGGTACTCTTCTCTTGATTGATTGTGAGATGATCTCCTGTATTCAGCGTCTTTTTCAATTTGACTTGCTTTGATATACAGAAGAACGTCCGGCGTATCACTCAACTACCGGAATAACCATATTCTCAATGGCAGAGCGGAGCTTGGGGTGGCGCACGACAAAGTGTATGGTAGGGGACTTGTTCTTGGAGAGCATCACCCATTCGCTCTCCTTCATGGTAATCTGAATGTTGCGGAAGACCCGCTCCAGATTTGTTCTTACCGAATAGTTAGTGTGCGCGGCGGCAAACTGCTCCGTCCGGCGCAGATGCTGCGTGTATTCCTCGTAGGTGTAAAAAACATCTCGCTCAAAAAACGCGCCAGCCAGCGACAGCGACGGCGGATACGCCGTGAACTCCTCGGGGCTGAGGATGCACAGCGTGTCCAGCACGGTGTGCTCCGCAAGAAGCTGCTCCATGCGCTCACGCTCCGCTGCGGCATGGTCTGTCACCGTGCGGATATCCGCTTCGCCCAGACCGTTTCGCCGCAATATAGCGAGCAGCGTTCCCTCCGCAAGGGTGTAGATGGGCGGCACGGATAAAATCGACCGGAAAGAACCGGGCTTCGTGTCCTCCGCGTTCAGAAACGCGCCGAAGGCGGCTCTGTTCTCGGCGCGGTAAATGTTCATCAGCGGCTGTGCCTTTTTCAGAAGGAGCGCCGCTTTTTTCGTGTAAAAGGCCAGCTCGTCCTTCTTATTGGTCAGGTAATACTTGCCGCCGCGGTGGCTGCCCGCGATGCAGTCGCCGGTCAGCGCCGCCGCGCCGGAGACGTAGTTGAAATGATTGTAGACGGCGTTCTGGGGGCTTTTCAGATAGTACGGCGACACCTGCCCCGTCATATAGAGGGGGATCCAGCTCTCAAGACCCAGCATCATCTCATGGAACGGGCGGTCAAGATGATGGACAATGTCGATATGCAGACCCTTTTTCAACATGACGGCAAGGCCGAACATCCACTTCTTGGGGAACTCCGGATCCTCCGCCATATCGTCCATGGGCATGTCGCTGCACATAAACACCGGCTCCGCCGCGTGGGACAGCACCGTCGTTTTGAAAAAGTCCAGTTCTCCCTTTCGCATCTCCACAAGACCGTAATAGTTTCGGGAGATCGGCAGCGACAGCGGCAGTGACGGCACTTTCAGCTCGTCAAAATGGATGGAGCGTATATAGGCATTCAAGTCAAAATCGCCCAGCTTCTCCAGAAAATGTCCCACATCGTCGTTTTTTTGCGCGGCGCCGGTACACAGCCAAAGGGCAATGGCGTCCGCGCAGGCGTCAGACCGGGATATCTCATCTGCCATACAGCCAAGAAGACCGGCAAGCAAGGTCTTGTCCGATTCACGCCGGAAGTGCTTTACCACATATTGGGCAACGCTCCGGCAAAAAGCGCCTGGGTCGGCGGGGCGGCGCTGCCCGGTGCGGATTCGCGAAATGTAGGAGGCATCGTAGTTCAGCGCCCGTGCAAGCTCGGCGGGAGCGATATTCAACGCCTCCATTAGGGCACTCAGGTTGTTGGGGAGATTTTCCGCTCCGGGCACTTTCGGCTTCTCAAGCGTCGCGTTGAGCGCGGAAATAACTGCGTCGGCAGTATCGCCGTTCTCTGAAAGCGCGCATATACCGTTAGCAAGCCTTTCAACCTGTTCACTTCCCAGTGTGGGAATGCGGTCTCCGGTCCGGTAGCGGCTTATGATAGCAGGAGACAGGCCGGAGAAGTCGGAAAGTTCCTTTGCGGTGCAGCCCAAGCGCTCGATATATTCGTTCAACAGCTCAGAAAATGTCATCTTATCCCTCCTTCAGCTGCCATTAGTATACCATGTATGCGTGAGTAAACAAATCAGAGAAAAATATACATTGCCGGGTTTGTCATTGACACCTTTGGCAACCACGTTGCCCTTTTTCCAATTCATTGTATAATTTTTACAGGACTAACAACAGAAGGGGGCCTGTACATGAAAGGGCTTAGAAGAATACCTGCGCTTCTGCTGTGCTTTTGTATAGCGTCTTGCCTGCTTCCGGCATCGGCGCTGGCGGCAAATTCAAGCGGCACAGCCCGCGACGTCACCTTTGAGCTGGCAATGGCGTCCGACCTGAAAGGTCTTGGACTGTTAGAGGGTGTCGGAACAAACACCGACGGCAGCACGAACTTCGACCTGCGCCGTGCGCCCTCAAGGCTGGAGGCACTGGTCATGCTGCTCCGGCTGCTGGGAAAGGGTGCCGAGGCCAAGGCGTATGCCGGCGCGTGCCCCTTTGACGATGTGCCGGGCTGGGGAAAGCCCTATGTGGCTTATGCCTATGACAACGGGTTGACGAACGGCAGCTCCAAGACAAAGTTCGGCATGGGCGACGCATCCTGCGCCATGTACCTGACCTTCGTGCTGCGGGCGCTGGGCTATTCTGACACCGCCGGCGATTTCACATGGAACGATCCCTTTACGCTGGCAAAAAGCGCGGAGATTATGCCGGAAGGTGTGGATACCAAAAGCTTCTGGCGGGCTGACGTGGTCGCAGTATCCTATGCCTCACTCTTTGCCGCGAAAAAGGGCGGTACGCAGACACTCTCCGAAAGCCTTGAGGCGCAGGGCGTGTTCACCGGCGCGCAGCTTGAGGAGAACACGGACGAGCGCCTGCTTCTGGCGCACATCATACCGGAAATTCGAGTCGTTGGCAACTGGCCCTGCGGCGAGAACTTTTTGAAGGAAAAGTGGTCGGAGATTTATCCCTACTACTGCCGCTATCTCGGCCTGCCCACAAAAATTCTGACCGAGGGCATAACATGGGAGTGGGACGACAGCATCACGCCCGACACTGTGGGGCACTATGCGGAAACCAACACCTTCAAGATGGGGCCGCTGCCCCAGCACGACAATTTTAACCCCGAAAACCATTACGACTACGAGCCTCTCATCATGCAGTGCCTCCATGAATCGGCACATCTTTTCTGGCAGGTTGGGGACAAAAACCTTGACTTCAGCTTCGGACAATGGGCATGGGAGGCGGCGGCGCTGGTGGCGGAGAGCCTGTACTGCGCCGACAGATACGGTGAACTTGACCACAGCTGCGTGCGCCGCTTCGACTCCGTGGAGCGCTGCGGCCGGGAAGCCGTCAACGGCGTCAGGAGCGACGGCAACAAGTATAACCGCACCATTGTGGACGGAGACGCCACTAACGCATTTGTTTGCCTTGCCAGCGTCCTGTCGGATGCGGGAACCCACAACTACTTTCAAAAGGTCAACGATCTTCGGCTTAAATACTACGAGGAAACAGGCGTGATGTCCGTAAGTCTTGACGAATACTGCGCCATGCTGGACGAGGCGGCGGGCGGCAGAACAATAGACGGGCAGAAGCCCTCGGCGTGGTTCCGCGCTCTCTCCGTCGCCAACACAGACGGCGCGGCTGGAGACTACCTCATCGTCTACCCCATGCGCGTCATCGACGACCGCTCAGCTGTGCTCTTTTCCTGCTGGAATCGCTATACAGATGAGCACGGAGACAAACGCGAGAAGGGTTATGAGGGGCAGACCGTCTCCGTGAAGGTATACTCACCCAGCGGAAAGCTTGCGGGCACGGGATCTGCAAAAACAAACAGTGCCGGCGAGGGAGGCGTTGAAATCACAGGGCTTGCCGGCATATCTGGCGTTGCCGCGCTGAAAGCAACGGCTGAGACGGCGGCAGACGGAAAAACTCTGACGGCAGCGACGTATACGGTTTTCAGCGAGAGGGGCATCGGCAGTACCGAGGGGAACCGGATGTACCTCATACTACTGGACGCAAACGGCAATATCGTCACCGACGTCAAGTCCGCCAACGTGAAGGTCACGGGTGTGAAAGCCGTGGATACCTCGTCGCTCTCCGGCGGCGTGCTGCTGCTGACTATCGCCGCCGGCGGCACGGCGAAGATCACTGTCGGCGGAAGCTCCTTCACCTTCTCTCAGCCCATAGGCGTGCGGGTGGTGCCGGTGACAGTTCGGTAGAATAGTAAATGGAATGTTTTTGCATAATGAAAAGGAGGAGACCCATGAAACGGAAAAGAGTTTTCAGCCTACTGCTGTGCCTGTGCCTGGCCCTGTCGCTGCTGCCGACCTTTGCGCTGGCGGACGGAACAGCGGCCGCGGTCAATTATCTGGACATCACGATGACCGGCGAAACGCCAACCTGTATTTACAAGGGCACGGCTGCCGCAGACACCGAGGGCATTCTCATCGAAAACGGCAGCTATTCCTTCAGCGCGGCTTACGACGGTTATATCGTCGTAAGCAACGCCGCCGTCACATACACCGGTGCCGTGGATCTGTCCCGCTTCGGCAGCAGCATCTATGTCTTCGGCACCGGCTCCTTTGCCGCCGGCAACGTGACGGTCACCAGAGGCGGCTACGACACCGAGTACAGAGGCAACGACGGCGCGGCGCTGCTGTCCTTCATCAACGGCCTGCGCGACGGCAACACCGATTACTCCTATACGCTGAACGCCGATGCGGCGACGGGCAATTTCCTCACCGCCTATGCGCTGACCATACCGACAGGCAAGACGCTGACCGTCAGCGCCCCGGCGGAAGACAGCGAGGAACTCCCGACGTACAACCGGCTCACCGTCACCCACGCCCTGACGGTAAACGGCACGCTGACGGCGGCTGCCGGTCAGGTGCTGGAAATCGGCGAAAATGCCGCGGTCAGCGGCAGCGGCTTCACGCTCTATGACACGAACGGAACAAGTACATATACCTTCACCACCCCGCGCAGCGCCGAGGAATTCAGCTATACCAATACCGGCACGGAGGAAACTCCCGTCTGGCGCTGGGTGTATCAGGCCAACAGCGGCGGCGAAGGCGGCGGCGAGGGCGGCGGAACGCAGACCGCGCCGGCTGTCAGCTTCCGCGTACAGAACAGCGATGCGTCCGTCGGCACTGTACTGTATAAGATCAACGGCGGCGAATGGACAAGTCTTGCGCTTACTCTCACGGGCGACGCACCGAATCAGTATCTTTCCGGCACGATCACCGGTACACTGGCGCAAAATGATACCATATCCATCAAAGCAACCCCCGCAGCCGGCTACGGGATGGACTCCACCCGGGGCGTTGTCGTCTGGGTTGACGGCAACAGCACGGCAATATCCGGCGGCGCTGAGGCAATCATCACAGGCAGCGGCCTGTCCTATACCCTGACCGCAAACACAAACAATGAATTTGAGTTCGGCTTCCAGCAGACCGTCAATTCCGGCGGCGGCGACCCCGGAAGCGGCGACCCCGGCGGCGGCGATGTACCGCCGGCCGAGTCGCCCGACTACGGCAGCGCCAAAATGCGGCTCGAGAGCCGCCACTGGGCCTACGGAGGAGCCGCGGTCGAGGCGAGCTTCAAGGCCGAGTTGTGGGACCTGATGAGCCATGAGTTTCAAGGCATGTTTATCAACAAAGACGCCTGCAGCGCGGCGGTAACGATGTCCGCCGGGACAACAGATGCCACGGACGATTTTACCGGACACAGCTACTACACCGCGTCCGTTACGCTCTTCGACGATACGACCCAAGCCAATGACATCACAGTTTCCCTCAGGGTCTACGTTCTTTCGGGCACGGCGGAATGCGTTGTAAAGTACGGCACGGCCTTCCTTGTGCTGAGCGCGGATACAGCCGATGCGGCGGGGCTGACGGTCACAAAAAAGACCCAAGGCGGTACAGCATCTCTTTCCGACGTGCAGCTCATTATCGGAGACGTCGATCCCGACGCAGTCGAGATATTCGGCAACGGCGTGATGGCGAACACCCTGGCGGCCTCCGGGCATCACGCGGCCTGGCACATCACTCCGCCGCCGTCTCTGATGTCGCTTTCGAAGTTGAACTTCGTCCTCGCCGTCTACAATAAAGACTTTCTGGGCGCGAAGCTCATCTCCTCCGACGACGGCGGCACCGCCGCCGCGTGGGACGGCATGGGGCAGTACCCGGTCGTTCCGCTGAGTTTCACAGACGAATGGAGCGTGTTCTTCGGAAACAGCAGCGTCACAATAAGCTCGATGGCGCTTTCATCCCTCGGAACGGTGACCGGAGTCGCGCCGGCGGACGGCTCGCCCGCCGCAGCGGCGGCGATCACGAGCAACGGCAACGGCACCTGGACGGTCACCTTCGGCTCCGCCTTTTACGATGAGGTACCGCTCACGATAACTGTGAACGGAACGGCTTACAGCCTGACCATCCGGCGCGTCGGCATAGGGATCCAGGGTATCGGGCGCGGACAGGGCGACGACTCGTGCACCATCAATCAGGGCACACAGCCGGGTTCCACGCTTACCTGGGCTGAGGGCGACCAGTACGCCGTCGTTGCCACGTTCTACTATCCGAAATCGATGTTCAGTTCCAAAAAAAGCGGCACCGCCGTTGACGATGGCTTCGGAGGAAGCTATTATCCCTGGGAATATACCATACCTCACCGCGTCTCCCTCGTCGTGAATTACGCCTATCGGGACGGGCGCACCGAAACAAAGATCGTGGATACCGGGGTTCTGACAGCCGACAGTTACGGCTATTTCGTCCCGGCGGACGACTTCATTCTCTACAAGGGCACGCGTGCAAACGCGCCGGCCAGCGTCTGTGTCACGGCGATACTGACTTCGAGCGGCACCGCCTTCGGCGGGGCCAAGCTCGGCTCCGGAGCGGGCGTGTCGTGGACGCGTCGGGCGGATGCATAAAGGAGGAGCGATGAAATGAAAAGAATACTTGCGATAGTCCTGATTCTCGCGCTTGCCGTGGGCCTCGGTGTCACGGCCTTCGCCGCAGCAAATCCCGCGCCTGCTGTGTTCACCGCGTCCGGCACGACAATCGCGGTCACGGTCAGCGGTACCTTTGCGGCCGGAAGCAACGTCACTGCCGCTGCGGTGGAAGTACGCGACAGCGGCAATAATCTCGTCGCCTTCAAGACGTTCGCCGTGACCGGCAACGCTTTCTCCGGCACAATTACAGGCGTGACCCTCACCATCGGCGCTGCCTACACCGCAAAGGCCGCGAACTACGACGGCGGCGAGTGGAAAACCGTGACATTCACCGTTACCGTACCGACCGCGCCCGCTTCGCCTGCATCAAACTACACGCTGACCTTTGAAACAAACGGCGGAGACAAGCTCACGGCTGTGTCCGCAAGCGCCGGGGAAAAAATTGACCTTTCAAAATATTTTCCCGTGCGCAAGGGCTATTCGTTCGCCGGCTGGTATTCGGATGAAGCATTGACAAAGGCAGTTACTTACGTTACACTCACAAAAAATACGAAGGTGTATGCGGGTTGGATTTGGACGAATCCGTATGCGGATGTGGCGACAGGCAGCTACTGCTATGACGCTGTTAGGTGGGCTTCTGAAAAAGGCGTTACTGACGGAAAGACTGATACGCTGTTCGCCCCCGATGATACCTGCACCCGTGCCGAGGCATTAACTTTCCTGTGGCGTGCTATGAGCTCTCCCGAGCCGACTGCAGCGACCTGCCCCTTCGCCGATGTAAAAGCAGATGCTTACTATTACAAGGCAGTCCTGTGGGCTGTGGAAAAGGGCATCACCGATGGCACAAGCGCTGCGACCTTTAGCCCGAACGACACCTGCACAAGAGCACAGGTGGTGACCTTCCAGTGGCGCGCGGCGGGCAGTCCGGCGGCGCCCACCGCGAATCCCTTTACGGACGTGGCAAGCGGACTTTACTACATCGACGCGGTGCTGTGGGCGGTCAGCAGTAAGATTACCGACGGTACAACGGCAACGACCTTCTCACCAGCACAGAATTGCTCCCGCGCCCAGATCGTCACCTTCCTCTGGCGGCAGCTGGGCAAGTAAGCTGACGGCGACTTTTTAAAGAGACTTTTTTAATGCATACCCCCTCAGGAGCAGAATCCTGGTGGGGCATGCTTATAGCCGAACTGCAAAATTTGTATCTGCGAAGGACTGTGATAAATATTGTATCAAGGCGCAATAGTTTTTTATATACTTTTGCTGCCTATGCCTGACAGCGTGTGGTCGGCAGCGGACATAAAAAGGAGACTATTACCATGAAAAGAATGTGCGTGATATTGCTCACCGCGGCGCTGCTTTTGTCGCTTTCCGCTTGCGGCACTACAGTGTCGCAGCCAGCTGAGTCCGCTGTGATCGCGCCGGCCCAGACAGACAAAGCTGAAAAAGAGGCCTCCTACCCCTTTGAGGACGAGGACGGACGCGAGCATCATCTGATCTACATTAACAAAGAGCTTGTGAAAACAGAACACGACGCCTATACCTATCCGGCAGAGCCGAAGGGCGCCTACTATCCCATAGCAGAGGTGCTGGAACAGCTTGGCGTGGAGTGCCTGTATGATGAATCCGCGGGGATGCTCAAAACCAAGCTCAACGGGCAGACAATCACCTGCAAAACCGACAGCACGGACATAGTGGTGGGCAAAACCACGCTTGGCGGCACTGCTCCGGAAATCGTGGACGGCTGTATGTTTGTCCCCAGCTACACCTTCATGCAGCTCATGGACGCCGTGGTGGATTTCACATCTGACCGCAGCGGCGTCACCATCGATACCGACATGGAAATTGACAAGAATAGTTCGGGAATAGATGGACTCTCACTCTCAGAAGGCACCATGGGCAGTCTGGGCGAGGTGCTGTACACGGGAAACGCCGCCTGTTCCTGCTGCGGCGGCACAGGCAGAGCGATCTGCACCTCCTGCTACGGCACAGGCGGCACCACGCAGTACATGCAGGCAAGAGACCCCATCTCCGGACAGTACACCGTTCAGAGCAGCCGCGCCTTTTGTTCTCGCTGCGGCGGCAGCGGACAGACGACCTGCCCCGTGTGCGGCGGAAGCGGACGCAGATAAGGAGGACGCGGGCATGAACATACTTTGCAGAATATTCGGCCACAAATGGCAGCTCGTGGAGCCAAAGAGCTACGAGCGATTCGGAAAATGCCATTATCGCTGCGAGCGGTGTCAACAGGGCGCGACCATGCACAAATGGCAGAGCGTTCCCGGAAAATGCTACGATAAATGCGAAGTCTGCGGCGAAATGCGTTACTTTATGCATGACTACAAGGACGGTAAATGCGTCCGCTGCGGCGAGCCCGCACCACAGCCGCGGCAGAAGCTCTCCTATGAGGAGAGCATGGCAAATTCCGATGAGGGGATCGGAAGCGGCGGCGTCCGCGGCGGCTGGTGACGGAGGCGGAATGGGTATATTCAAAAAGCTCAAATGCAAAAGGGCCGGTCATTTGTGGAATGGCTGCAAATGTGTCCGCTGCGGAGAAATAAGGGACGAGGGGCATCACTGGCGCGGCGGCGATGATAAGCTCCATTTTTGTACAGCCTGTCGCAAATCGGAACCTCATGTATGGGATGGCTGTACTTGTAAGGTCTGCGGAGCGGTGGAACATGTGTATGACGAGGACGGCTTTTGCATCCACTGCGGACAGGGCAAGGTGGTCGATCGTTACCCGGGAAAATACACACAGCTGCGCAGAAGGTACTGCAGCCGCTGCGGCAAGGAAACGCCCCATCTGGCGGTGATATGCGATAACCCCAGAGACCCAAATTACGGGCGGGAGTATCGGAGCGACTGCATCCCCTGCGGCAGCGCGCAGTTTTGCCCGACATGCAACAGCTACGTTTCCGCCACTGTAACCAGAAACGAATTCGACGGCGCGGAAAGCGCTGTGTGCGATCGCTGCGGCACTTTGCTCTGGCACGGCTGAACCGGCGGCAGAAGCACATACAGCGGAAAAACATCATCTGCAGGGATGGGTGACCGACATGAAAAAAATAGCAGGCTGGCTGTTTCTTTTGCTGCTAAACGGCGGAATCGGCTTTGCGCTTTACCGCTTTGCCCCTGCGCTCACCGTCAGATTGGATGCAGCGCTGCAAGGCACCGGTCCGCTGATCCTGGGCATTTACTTAGCGTTGGTTTTTGTTTATGCCGGCATTGTGTGGCTGGAACAAAAAATAGCCGGATGGAGCGCCGTGCGCGGGAATTTGGTTTTGGCAATCCTCTGTGCATTATTGATCGGCGGAGCCGTGACCGTCATGCTGACTGTCAAGTGGTACACCGGCTGTTACAGCGACACATGGATGGGCATCGGATTTATAGTCTTTGTCGGGATAGGCGCCGGCTGCGCCGGTTATGCAGGCATCATAATGAAATAAGAGAATATGCTGGTTTTTCCTTTGAGGAGAGTTGCTGATGGGACGAAAAGTGATTTGTCCGCACTGCGGATTAAGCAGTGAGCCTGAAGACTGCCGGAATGTACATTAGACGAAAGGCACGGAAATGGAGTGACGACTCCGCTTCCGTGCCTTTGCTTATTTTCTGAAGTCGGATGGACTGCATTGCGGGAGTGCTTTTTGCCGTCGGGCCAGATGGGCGAGCAGAGGCCTTCGAACAGGTGGCCGTTCAGCACGCTGACGCAGCCGGTACCGGGCCTGCGCATGCGGCCGCGGTAGGGCTTGAAGCCGGTCATGCGCGGAGACTCCGGTACGGAGCTGTTCAGGGGGATTGGGGGGCTTGCCGGTCTTATATACCCGGATGCTTAAAAGCATCATGCTGCAGTCGACAAATCAGGTAACTTGTTGTACAATTAAAAGGTAACATATTACGTTAATAGAGGCGGCTTTATATGAATACGGCTCATCTGGACGATTGCAACGTGAATTTTGGAAACATAGACACTCAATTATTTTTAGTGGGCTACCTGAACGCCTTCAATAACCGCTTTCAGGCTGCTGGAGATTCCTTTTTGGGCAGCATCAGTTGGAAACAAGTGTTTCTGCTCACGTGCATAGGCCTGTTTGAACAGCCGCCGACCATCCGGGAACTGGCAGAGTTCATCGGCTGTTCTCACCAGAACACCAAACAGCTTTTGCTCAAATTGGAAAACGGCGGCTTTGTTGTGCTGGCTCAGGATAAAGAAGACAAGCGCAAAATACGCATTTCGCTCACCGAAAAATCCAGACAGCTCCAGATCAAAAACAGCGAACTCCGCGGGCAATATATGACCCGGCTGTTTCAGGGGATTACGGAGCAGGAAGTCACCGCCGCCATTGCGCTGCTTCAGCGTTTGGACAGCAACCTGAAGGAATACGGAACCGACTGTTCAGCGAACGGCGGAAGCCGGGGCAGGGAGTAACATGTACGAAAAAATCTCAGCACAGAGAAAGAGACTGCGGCCTTCACTATATGACAAAATGAAATTCAAACAGGAGCTTGCTGATATGAATTCCGATCAAAGAACGGATAGGATCAAACAGGAATTCTCCAGGAAAATCTGCGGGTTGTCAAACAGTCCGGCATATTTGGATGCGTGCGAAGAAGTGTGCGGATATCGTTTGCCTTTATTCAATATGATGGACAAGGAGCAGATCGATTACCTCTTGAACGCTGTCCCCATCTCATCACGCGACACAGTTCTTGACCTTGGCTGCGGCGATGGCAGTCTGCTCCGCCTTATTGCTGCAAAATATGGATGCAATAGCATCGGCATTGATCTTCTTGACAGCGGTCTCGTGTCCTTCGGAAAAGAGATTCAGTATATATGCGGCGACTTTGAACATTTGCGTGATTATGGTCTTTTGCCGACCGTGACGATTTCCATTGATAGTATGTACTTCTGCGCCAGCATAGATAAAATAATTGAACAGTTGGATAGCCGCGCCGGTAATCGTCTGTATTTTTATTGGTCTCAGTATCTATTGGACGAAGCAGCAGACAGAGATTGTCTGAAAAGTGACTTTACTGCACTCGCCTGCACACTTCAGAAAGCGGGGATCACTTACAGATCTGTGGATTTCAGCAAAAACGAGTATCGCCTGTATATTGCCTTGGAACAGGCCCTGCGAAGCCGCAGACATGCTTTTGAAACAGAAGGGCATCTTGATCTGTACAAACAAAAGCTGGATGAAACTCTATATGGCATCGAACTATACGAAAAAAAGATGGCAAGCCGGCATTTATATATTGCCAATCAATTAACTCCAATCAGGTGAGCAAAAGCAGAAACAGAAAACCGGAATTATCGGAGGTGGAATCATGCTTGAAAAACTGCCGTCTCAGGCCGAAATGATCGATTTGATCGGACAGCCTTTGTTTGAAGTGTGGCAGGCGCTGTGTTCGGCGATTGATGAGAAATACGAAATGGAACGATTGTGGAATTCCGGCGGTAAAAGATGGACATATGAGTATAAATACCGCCGGGGCGGAAAAACGCTCTGCTGCCTGTATGCAAAAAGTCATTGCGTAGGCTTCCTGGTCATCTTCGGAAAAGAGGAGCGGGCAGAAGTCGAGGCAGTGCGAGCCGCTCTTTCCCCTGCCGTCTGCAAAAAATACGATGAAGCGGAAACCTATCATGACGGAAAATGGGTCATGTTCGAGCCGACGGATCAGGCGGAATTTGATGATTACATGAAACTGCTGGCCGTTAAAAAAAGGCCGAACCGCAAATGACGGCTTCCCGTTCGGCAGCGGGATTATGACCGGCAAACAAGTCAATGGGGCACAGCATCGTGTTCCCGAAACCTAAAAACATATATCTGAAAGCTGGAGAGAAAAAATGATTCACAAGACGCATCAAACACCTTGCGGAACAATCCACTATTGGGTATCTGATATGATACGCACTGATGACATATCGCTGGTTTTCTTACCGGGGCTGACCGCCGACCACAGGTTGTTTGACAAACAGCTCGAGTATTTTAAAGATAAGCATAATGTATTCGTATGGGATGCCCCCGGTCATGCCGCTTCTTATCCTTTTGAATTGACCTTTGCTCTTATGGACAAAGCGCGGTGGCTGGATGAGATTCTGGAAAAGGAGGGCATGACAAAACCCGTTATAGTGGGGCAGTCTATGGGCGGCTATGTCGGGCAGGCGTATTCGCAGCTTTTCCCCAACAAATTGAGGGGCTTTGTATCAGTGGATTCCGCACCGCTGGAGAAAAAATATGTGACCGCAGCTGAAATTTGGCTGTTAAAAAGAATGGAACCCGTATATCGGCATTACCCGTGGGAATCGCTGCTGAAGTCCGGTACAAACGGAGTCGCCGTCACGGAGTACGGCCGAAAGCTTATGCTGGATATGATGATGGTGTACGATGGCGATCAAGCCAGGTATGCGAAACTGGCAGGACACGGCTTCCGGATTCTGGCCGAAGCAATGGAAGCTGATCTGCCTTATGAAATCAAATGCCCCGCTCTTTTAATTTGCGGAGAGAAAGACCATGCCGGATCTTGCATTCGGTATAACAAGGCCTGGAACAGGAACACGGGGATACCGATCGAATGGATTGAAAACGCAGGGCATAATTCAAATACGGATGCTCCGGAAACCGTGAACGAACTGATTGAAAGGCTTGTTCGAGAAATATAAACTCCGATTCGGCGGGCGGGGATGGAAACATATAAACAGAAATTTTGCGAGGCGAAACAATCCTATGATCAGACAGATTGCATTTTTAAGAGGTATCAACATCAGCGGTAAGAACCGGATTCCCATGGCTGAACTGAAGGCCTGCTTCGAGGGACTTGGCTTTGCAGACGTCAAGACCTATTTGAACAGCGGCAATATTGCCTTTTCCAGCGACGAGGATGACGAAGACATCCTCGCCGGTCAAATCGAACAGCTGATAAAAGAGAAGTTCGGCATCTCCATCCCTGCTTTCGTAATCTCCAGGGAGGAGCTGGAAGATGTGCTGCGTCATGCGCCGGACTGGTGGGGAACAGATAATAAAGCGATATACGACAATCTTATTTTTATCCTGAAGCCGGCGACCTTTTCCGAGGTGTTCCATGAAATCGGAGCACCGAAAGATGGGCTGGAACAGATTCAGGATTACAGAGGAACCGTATTCTGGTCTTTTAGCCGAAAAGACTATCAAAAGACAAACTGGTGGTCAAAAACCGCCGGCACAAACATCAGCGGCAGACTTACGATCAGAACGGCAGGTACAGTCCGGAAGATCTGCAGGATGTAGGAGCTTTGCGGCTCCCAAATTTATCGGGCCGGCGCACAGACAGCGGCAGCTGATGGCGCTTCGGCCGTATGGGAAGGATGCGGTACAGTGAATCGGAAAATATTGGTGATTGACGACGACAAGGCCTTGTGCGAGCTGCTAAGGCAGTGCCTGGGGAACGAGGGCTACGAGGTCGCTTGTCTGTACAGCGGCAGGGATGCGGCGCTGTACCTCAAAAACAATGCTGTGGATCTGGTCATCCTGGATGTCATGCTGCCGAAAACGGACGGCTTTACCGTGCTCCGACAGGTCAGAAGCTTCAGCAGCATACCTGTTTTGATGCTTTCCGCACAAGGCGAGGAAATGAGCAAGGTACTGGGTCTGCGAACGGGAGCCGATGATTATCTGACGAAACCGTTTGGCCTTTCCGAATTGGCGGCGAGAGTGGAAACCCTGCTCCGCCGGTGTCAAACGACCGTCCCCCTTCAGGAGGGGAAAAAGCTGCTGTGCTTTAACCAGCTGCAGATCGACAGAGAAAAGTGCCTTGTCACATTGAATGACGAGCCGGTCCCGCTGACCTCAAAGGAGTATAAGCTTCTATGCTTCCTCGCCGAAAATCCCCAGCGGGTATTCACGAAAAAGCAGATCTACAGCCATGTATGGGACGAGGATTTCCTTTATGACGACAACACGATCATGGCGCTGATCAGCAGATTAAGGAAAAAGCTCGAAGCCGGAGCAGATACGCCCCCGTTCATTCAAACGGTCTGGGGAATAGGATACAAATTCAACGGGGAGGAGACGTGAAAATATGAATTCTCTCTCTGTTGCCGCCATCTCTTTTCTTCTGCTGCTCTCAGTTTTCCTCGCGGGTCGTCTGTACTCTCTTCATAAAAGGACCGCAGAAATGCGAAGCGTCATCCGGGGCGTTTTAGATGGAGAAAACAAGCAGCAGATTTTTTCCGCAAAGAACGACGAGCTTGGCAGACTCGCTTTTGAAGTCAATCGTCTTTCCGCTATGTACGGTACGGCTCAGGAAAAATACGAACAGGAGCAGCGCGGGAAAAAGCAGCTGATCTCAAATCTTTCCCATGATGTACGAACGCCGCTGGTCTCTGTGATCGGCTATCTGGAAGCGATCATCCAGGGGAGAATTGCGGATGATCAAAAGGATGATTATATCGTCACCGCTTACCAAAAAGCGCTCGTCCTGAAGGATCAGGTCAACCAGCTGTTTGAATTCGTGCAGAGCGATGCAAATGAAATCGCCCTGTTCCCACAAAAAACAGATGCCTGTGAAATCACGAGGCAGGTGCTGATCGATTTTCTGCCGACCATTGAAAAGGAACAGATCACGCTGGATTCCGCGATCCCCGATGAGGAAATGAACATCTGCGTCGACAGGGAGAGCTTTGTCCGAATCCTGCAAAACCTGATCCGGAACACGCTGACCCATGGCGGCGAGGGCAAATATCTGGGCGTGCACATCGGCCGGGAGGCAGAGCAGATCTGCATCGATATTGCCGACAGAGGCCAGGGTATCAGTCAGGAACACCTCGCTTTTGTTTTTGACCGGCTCTATAAAGCGGACAGTGTGCGGTCAAAAGGCGGCGGTATAGGCCTGGCAATCGCCAAAGAGCTTGCAAACAAGATGGGCGGCAATATCGAAATACTCCGCTCCATTCCGGGAGATACCGTTTTTCGCATCACATTCCCTGAAACAGCATAAATGTCAGGAAAATATCAGCTTTATATCAGTGCCATGTCAGAACAGCCCGATATACTGTAACTAAATTCAGCAGCAAGGAGGAGCACAGTAATGGATACAGTTTTGCAAACGGTCGGGCTGACAAAAAAATACGGTGCCCAGTTTGCGGTACACGGCTTGAACCTGAATGTGGAACGGGGAAAAATTTACGGTCTTCTGGGAAGAAACGGCGCCGGAAAGACGACAACGATCCGCATGATCACCGGTTTGCTGCAGCCTACCGAGGGGGAGGTCATTCTCTTCGGCGAAAAGCTGAAAACGCCAACGAAGCGTGTTTTCGGCAGGATCGGGGCGCTGATCGAATCACCCGCGTTTTACGAAAACCTGACCGCAAGGGAGAATCTCAAAATCATTGCAGATCTGCGGGGTACACAGGCGCCCGATTCAGTTGATAACGCGCTGAAGCTTGTAAATCTGGAGCAGGAGACAAAAAAGGTCAGGCAGTTTTCTCTTGGCATGAAGCAGCGGCTCGGCATCGCCATGGCGATGATGCACAATCCCGAATTCCTGATTCTTGACGAACCTACTAACGGCCTTGACCCGATCGGGATTCAGCAGATCAGGCTCATGATCAGGAAACTGTCCTCAGAAAACGGCGTTACGATACTGATTTCCAGCCATATTTTGAGCGAAGTCGAGCAAATGGCGGACAAGGTGGGGATCATCGATCACGGGATTTTACTGGAAGAACTTACGATGGATGAGCTCCGCTATAAAAACCGCCACTTTGTCAAGCTGACAGTCTCCGATATCAGCCGCGCGATCCCCGTTATGGAAAAGGAGCTGGCGATCAGCGATTATGAGATCCTGAACGACCATGAGGTTAAGGTCTATCAACTGGACGTTGATCTGGAGAGGATCAACCGCGTTCTTGTTACAAGCGGGATCGGGGTATCCGAACTGTCCGTAAAAAAAGGGAATCTGGAAGAATACTTTCTGAAGCTGACAGGGGGTGTTTCCATTGGTTAAGATGATCCTTGCGGAGTTCAAAAAGCTGAAAGGCTCCAGTATGCTGTGGATCGGAATCGGAAGCTGCTTTATCCTGCCGGTTATGGCGCTGGGAATCAATCTGTCAAACCCCAACAGCTTCACCTGGGCCGCGTATGTTCAGCAAAACCTGTGGCCGCAGATCATTTTGCTGTGGCCGTGCATTTTCGGCACGTTTGGCTCCTATATCTTCTGCCGAGAACGGATTGAAAACACCTATAAGAATCTGCTAGTGATCCCCGTGGGCCGGATCCGACTTACCGTCGCGAAAATGCTTGTCATGTTTGCATCCATCATGGCAATGGCTGTTTTTACCTACCTTCTGAACCTGTCCGGGGTAATGCTCGGCGTCGCGCTTACGTTTGCCGAATTTATCGAAGGCCTGCGGGTCTATGCTCTGGCAGGACTGCTGATGTTTGTATGCACGCTGCCCATTATGCTGGTGTCGATCATTGTGAGGAAGGGCTTCCTGCTGTCTATCTGCATCAGTATTCTGTATGCGCTGGGGTCGTTCCTCGCTTCCTGGGTCGCCCCTCTGGCGTCTCTGCTTCCCATTGACATCGCGTGGAGAATTATGGATCTGCACCAGTTTAAGATGAGCTATTCCTTTCCGATGTCCGTGTCCTTAATAAGCCTGGCCGTGATTTCTTTCATATCGCTTGCGGGTATTTTGTACGCAGCCAAAAGCCAGGAAGCATAGCATGCTGATCGAATGTTTCTCTCACAAATTTGCACACCTCTGAACCCGCGCTGACGACAGCTCGGAGGTGTGAGCATTGTATTAAAATCACAAACCTTTTCCAAACAGCATCCGTGGGCAATTTGCCTCCGGATGCTGTATTGTTCAGCGCTGTGTGTCCGGCAGCTGACAAGTCATATTATTGCATCCCGCCCGAAACCGTCCTGAAAGAAGCTGTTTATATTCAAAAATTCATGATATAATAAAAAAACCAATTCAGGGAGGAGCATTGCCGTGGTTCGTGAAATCATGCGGGACATTATTTTCCTTTCGCAGCCCTCCGCCCCGGCAACGCCGGAGGACATCGGTGCGGCGGACGATCTGCTCCAGACGCTGATAGCCCACAGGGACGGCTGCGTAGGTATGGCGGCAAACATGATCGGTGTTGCCCGCCGTATCATAGCCTTTGACAATGACGGGGAGTACATGGTCATGTTCAACCCTGAGATCATTAAAAAGTCCGGCCCCTATCAGACGGAGGAGGGCTGCCTTTCCCTTGACGGTGTCCGCAAAACAAAGCGCTGGCAGTCCGTCAAAATCAAATACCAGAACCGGGAATTTCAGACGCGCCTCAGGACCTTCACCGGCTTTCCCGCCCAGATAATCCAGCACGAGCTGGACCACTGCAGCGGGATCCTGATTTGAGGAATGTCCCATGGACAATATTAAAGAAATCAAATACGGCAACACAAACTGCTTCCTGATTTGCGGAAGCCGGGGCAGCCTGCTGTTCGATACTGACTGGGCGGGAACATATTTCAAATTTTGCCGGGCGCTGAAGAATGAAGGCGTCGCTTTGAACTCAATATCCTGGCTGCTGATATCCCATTACCACCCCGACCATATGGGAATTGCTCAGGAGATCGTCTCCGCAGGCGTTCAGCTGCTGGTCATGGATGTTCAAAAGAAATACATACATGCGTCGGATCCCGTTTTTGCAAAGGAAAACTCCGTTCGGTTTTGCCCGATCAAGGAGTCGGATAGTCTGATCGTTTCGTGCGGACAAAGCAGGGAACTCCTGGCCGATATCGGCATAGACGGCGAAGTGATTTACACTCCCGGGCACAGCGACGACAGCGTTTCCCTCGTTTTGGATGACGGGACTGCGTTCGTGGGTGATCTGTGCCCGCTTTTTACCGTTCCTGCATATAGGGACAAAACCCTTGAAAACAGCTGGAACGAGCTGCTGAGCCATGACATAACAAACATTTTTTACGGCCATTCGAATTCGCAGCAGATATCCGGTATCCATTCGATGGACGATATACCCGCTGCATATGCGTGACCGCTCTTTCAGACATACGAATCCGCTTTGCTGAGGTGATTTTAAAATACCATGATGGACATTGAGCCTATCTTTCTATACAAGACGCCCGACGCGGAGAAGCTGGCGGCGTATGGGTTTGCCCCTGACGGCATTGGAGTTTTCAAGACCGTCCCTATTCTGCGGGGCGCCTTCGGTATGGTGGTGACCGTCTCTCCGGACGGTGACGTCCGTTTCAAGGTGCTGGAAAAGGCCACAGGCGAGGAATATGTGCTCGTTCATGTGGACAGCGCCCAGGGCGGCTTCGTGGGCGACGTGCGCAATGCCTGCGAGAATGCGTTGGCTGACATCGCGGCCAAATGCTTCGACACCGAAATTCTCAGGGCTGAGCAGACGAGACGGACTCTTGCCTGGATCAGATCCGAATTCTCCGCCGAGCCTGAGTTCCTGTGGGAAAGATATCCCGACTACGCCGCGTTCCGACGTCCGGACAACCGTAAGTGGTTTGCCGTTATTCTGACCGTAGACCGCAGCAGACTCGGCCTTGACGGCCGGGGAAATGTGGAGATCATCGATCTGAAGGCACTGCCGGCGGAAGTGGAGGAGCGCCTTGCCGACCCGCGCTTTTTGAAGGCTTATCACATGAACAAGACCCATTGGTTTACCGCCTGCCTCGACGGCAGTGTGCCGGACGAGGAGCTGTTCGCCCTCATTGCGGAGAGCTGGCGGCAGGCAAAATAGGCAGACGGAGCCTGCTGCGCAAAGCAGCGCCAATTTGCTTTTTGCGGTTCAGCCGCTGAAATATCGGAGGAGAGAAAATGGCATACTGCGACTGGGGATCTGAAAACGGACTTTTGAGGGTTTACCACGATGAGGAATGGGGCGTGCCGGTTCACGACGATCAAAAGCAGTTCGAGTTTTTGATGATGGAGGCTATGCAGTGCGGTCTTAATTGGAATATGATGCTGCAAAAAAGAGAAATCTTCCGCGCGTGCTTCGACGGCTTTGACTGCGACAAGGTCGCGTCGTACGGCGAGGCCGACGTTCAGCGCATCATGGACACGCCCGGCATGATACGCTCCCGCCGCAAGATAGAGGCCGTGATAAAAAACGCGCGGTGCTTTCAGTCTGTCCGCGCCGAATTCGGCAGCTTTTCCGCGTACATATGGGGCTTTTCTGACGAAAAGACAATTCTGTATCAAAACCACGAAAAGGGCGTCATTCCGGTAAGCAACGGCCTGTCCGATAAAGTGAGCCGGGATCTGAAAGCCCGCGGGTTCTGCTATCTCGGCAGCGTCACGGTCTATTCGCACCTGCAGGCCTGCGGCATCATAAACGACCATGACGAGACCTGCCCGTGCTATGCCAGAATAAACAGCGCCTGGCCGACAGTGCAAAAGCGCCGCAGACTGGAAAAAGGCGTGCGGGATTTCAGAGAGCGATAAAACGATATCGGCATAAATAATCCGCCGGTGAACTCGCGTTCACCGGCGGATTATCAGATCATCAAGCGCGTTTCCTATATCAGCGGAAATGCACAGCGACCGTGCCGCAATCTCCTCCGGTACGCCGGAGTCCTGCGGGTTTATTGATATGAACCGGGCCTGGCGGTTTGCCGCGGTCATGCACCAGAAGGGAACCTTGATGATGCCCGGGGTGTTGAAGCCCACGCCCAGCTCCAGATAAAGCACGCGTCCGCGCTGATGCCCCCGGAGAAATTCGCCGTACCGTTTTTGAGCTTGTTGCCAGCCTGCGTCCTCGACAAAGGTATCGTCGGCGCGCAGGTTCATGGTCATGGGTCTGCCGCAGACCGGACAGCGGGGGACAAGTCCGGTGGGAACGCGCATGTCTGCCTGCAGCTCCATCATTTTCCGCACGGTTTTTTCGTTGTCGTAGGTTTCCTGATGACAGGGGACGGAGCACTGCCACAGACCGTAATCGCCCTGAGTGTAAAAAAGCCGCCGTTTGTCAAAGCCCGCCTTCTGAAACTGGTGGTCCACGTTGGTGGTAAGCACGAAATAGTCTTTGTCCCGTACCAGCTTCAGCAAATTGTCATAAACTGGTTTCGGCGCGGGGACGTAGCGGTTGTACCAGATGTGTCGGCTCCAGTAGGTCCATTGCTCCTCTGGACTTTCAAAGGGGTAAAACCCAGCCGTGTACATATCCGTGAAATGATACTTGGTTATAAAGTCGGCAAAATTTGCCTCGAACCGCTCGCCGGAGTATGTAAAGCCCGCGGAGTAGGAAAGTCCCGCGCCCGCACCTATGACCACGGCGTCCGCTTCCCGCAGCTCATTTGCCAGCAACTTAGTCTGCGGCAAGCAATTTTCGGTAGATTTCATAGTCTGCGTCCCTGAAAACATTGAATACCACCCTCATCCCGCCGTATCGGCCCAAGAATTCCTTTACTGTGTCCACGGCGATTTTTGCGGCCTCATCATTGGGAAAATGAAACTCGCCGGTGGAAATGCAGCAGAACGCAATACTGCGCAGAGCGTTTTCCACCGCCAGAGAGAGGCAGGACCGATAGCATCTTTCAAGCTCCTGCCGGTCCTTATATGTCACCGCGCCCTGCACTATGGGGCCCACCGTGTGTATAACATGCCCGGAGGGGAGATTGTACGCGCCGGTAAGCTTTGCCCGTCCGGCGGGCTCCTCATGACCCTGTGCCGCCATTATGCGGGCGCACTCGTCACGGAGCTGCAGCCCGGCAGCAGAATGGATGGCGTTGTCGATGCAGCCGTGGCAGGGGATAAAACAGCCCAGCAGGGCGGAGTTTGCGGCGTTTACGATGGCGTCGGCTTTTAGCCGCGTGATGTCGCCCTGCCACAGGACGACGCCGGGCACGGCTGATGCAGGCAGCTCCTCCGCATCCGCCGCGCCCCTGTCCGCCGCCTCGGCGGACAGCAGCGCGTCCTGAACGGCCAGGAATTCAGCTTTCAGCGGCATGGGCGGGCGCACGTTCATCAGGCTGCGCAGAAGCCGCCGCCTGGAAATTTCATCGGCTGGAAACTGCGCCGCCTGCCCGCGGTATTGGGGCATGTCTTCCAGCAGCCGCTGGATGAGATAATCGATTTGTTCTGACCGCGTCATGCAAGGGCTCCATTCTTTACGTCTGTATGCTTTCCGAACCTGCTGTTACAGGTCAAACTCTCTGGGAGGATTGCCGGAAAAGTCCGCGATGACAGCGTGGGCGTCTGCAAGGTAGAACACCTCGAATATGGGATTGTCAGCTGTCTGGTACTGGCCCTTTACGATGGGATTTGACATGCAGCCTTCCTTTACGGCGCGGTTGTTTTCGAATACAGCCCTGCCGTCCAGACGGATCCAGGCGTAGGACGGACTGGAGACGGAAATCTGCACCCAGGGGTTCTGCTGCATATCCTTATAGACCTCTTTGATATGGTTGGTGCAGAACCAAAGCCTGCCGTCCCGCTCAAAGCAGAACATAAAGGGGCGGCACTTGGCCCTGCCGTCCCGGCCCACCGTGGCCAGATACTGCACGGGGTTTTCCTGCAGAAATTTTACGACATCATTCATGATTTGCTCCTCCGGTCTGAGTAGTTTTTTGGGAAATGCCTTGCACTTCCTCATTGGGATGCTATAATATAGCCGTACACCCAAACTGTAAAGTAAGCACATAAATGTGCCGTAGTTTCCAAAACGATACTAATAGATAAAACGAGGGTTTTTCATGGAAGAAACAAAGGACTTTTCAAATATTCCTGTAAGGGAACTGCCGCCGTGTCCGGTGGAGACCACGCTGATGCTGATTTCCGACAGATGGAAAGTGCTCATTCTGCGCGACCTGATGCCCGGCACAAAACGCTTTGGGGAGCTGAAGAGTTCAATAGGCCGCGTGACCCAGAAGGTGCTCACCGCGAACCTGCGGCAGATGGAGGCCCAGGGCCTAGTGACGCGCAGGGTCTATGCTGAGGTGCCGCCGCGGGTGGAGTATACCCTCACCCCGCTGGGATACAGCCTGAAGCCGGTACTTGACGCCATGCGCAGCTGGGGAGAACAGTACAAGGCGTCGGTTGGAGAAAAGTAATGGCGGGAGGACCGGCGAGCGCGGGGCGTCCCGCCGGGGCTATCATATAACAGCAATCTTTTCGGTTTCGCCGCTGAGAAGATCTATGCACAGAAGTTTTCCTTCAAGCTCCGTGGGGCGGCCCAGCAGCAGCTTCACCGCCAGAGAGGCCTGCAGGGCGGAGCACAGCGCCGGGGTAAACGACAGGGAAGGGCCTGAGCCCGTTTCGGCCTCCGGCGGGCAGATCACCGCCATAACGGCGTCGGAAATATCCGGGGTTATGACCGTCACCTGGGCGCTCCAGCCGCCGATGGCGCCGTATACCTCCGTTATGCCGGCATCTCTGCATACGGCGGCGAGCGCCCGGCGGGAGGCAAAGCTGTCCAGTGCGTCCACGACCAGATCGCAGCCGGCAGCAAGGCCGGGACCGTTATCGGCGCCAAGCCTTTCGGATACTGCCGTGAAGCGGATTTTCGGGTTCACTTCACCGGCGTATGCGGCGGAGGCGTCCGCTTTCGATGCGCCGATATTGTTCACGGTGCACAAAAGCTGACGGTTCAGGTTGCTTTCCTCAAACCGGTCGAAATCCACGGCGGTTATGCTGCCCACGCCTATGCGCAGCAGATCGGACAGCACCCCGCCTCCCAGACCGCCGCAGCCCGCGACGAGCACCCGGCTCCGCGCCAGCTTTTCCTGTTCGGCTTCGCTTATCGCTCCAATGTTTCGTGCGTATCTTTCGTCTACCATACCGGATGCCTCCAAACGGTTAATACTGTGAAAATCATATATTTTTTGAAACTCCGTGTCAACAGCTGCCGGACATAATGCGCGGGGCCGGATTTCAATTCCCGCCCTGCGCCTTGATAACGGTGTCAAACCCTGATATACTGCCGTACAGCAAAACTCCAAGGACTGCGGATCATAAATGCTGGGCACGGGCCCGGAGGCGAGATAGATTGAAAATCTTTGTTTGGGGCACCGGATGCCCCGTAAGCGGACTTATAGGGAAATACATTGCTGCGGAGAATGTGGAGGCCTTCGTGGACGGCGGCGGGACAAAAACATTGTTCATGGGCCGCCCCGTGATAACGCCGGCGGAGCTTGCCATACGGGAAGCCGACCTCATAGTTGTGGCCAACAGCCACGGCACGGAGATAGCGGAAGAGTGCAAAAAGCTTGGAATAGACGACCGAAAGCTCTTTTACATGTACGACAACTATGCTCTCCTTGACCGCAACCTGGATTACTTGCCTGCCGAGCGGGCGCTGGGGCGGGAGCTTACCGATAAGGTTAGGCGGAGCGGCCGCGTAATAAGACCGATGGACGGTGAGAATGTGCCCGGCGGAGATTACGTAAGGATAAAGTCCATGCGCCTTGCCGCCGGGGAGATATATGCGGGGAACGTGCCGGGAGCCGCAGCGGAGCTGGGGGTTTACAGGGGTGAGTTCGCTTCCGAAATAAACCGGGCCTTTCCCGACAGAAAGCTGTACCTTTTCGATACTTTCACCGGCTTCGGCGCATCGGAGGCCGCGGTGGAGAAGGAAAGCGGCGGATGCGGGGAAGCTTTTATACGCGTCCATGAGAACACCGACGCCGCAATGGTCCTGGCGCGCCTGGAAAGACCGGAAAACGCCGTGATTATGGCGGGACTGTTTCCGGATTCGCTCAACGGCCTGGAGGAGCGCTTTGCGTTCGTTTCTCTGGACGTGGATTTTGAAGACTCCACATACAGCGGACTTTGCTACTTCTATCCGCGGCTGAGTCCGGGAGGATATATTTTCCTCCATGACTACAATTCTCCCGACCTCCACGGAGCAAAGAGAGCGGTGAAGAGGTACGAGACCGATACCGGAGAAAGACTGCGCAGGGTGCCGCTGTGCGACATAGGGGGCACGTTGGCAGTCGTGAAATAGCCGGGCGCCAACGCCCGTAAGCAAAAAACGGAGAGCCTGAAGGCTCTCCGTTTCAGCTTGTCAAAGAACTAAAAAATACGAGCTGTCCAGATTTTAGCGGGGGGAGCTCGACGGGGGGCGGAGCCCCGCCTCGAATGAGATGAATAGCCGCCAAAGCCTTGCGGAGCATGGCCTTGGGGAGCGCAGCGACTTTTTTTGCGAAAATACGCTTTCGCAAAAAAATCGGCGTTTAAAGGCTGTCAAAAATACTTTTTTGATAGCCTCAAACGGAGAGCCTGAAGGCTCTCCGTTTTTGCGTTATTCAGTTTTCGGCACTGCGGGCTGCGCGGAGTTCTATAAGCTGGGCCGCTATGCTTATGGCGATCTCGGCCGGAGTCTCGGCTCCGATATCCAGACCTATGGGGGTGGAGATGCGCTCCAGGTCGGCGTCGGTGAAGCCCATTTCCCGGAGCTTCTGGAATACTCCCGTTTTCTTGTGGCGGCTGCCGATGACGCCTATGTAGCAGCAGGGCGTTTTGAGTGCCTGAGCCTGAACGATGGTGTCGAACATGTGGCCCCGCGTCATTACGCAGATGTAATCGTCGCCGGTGATGGCAACGGAGTCGGCAATGTGTTCAAGGTCTATCACCATCACGTCGTCGGCGTCGGGAAACAGAGCCCTGTTGGCAAAGTCCGGCCTGTCGTCCAGCGCGACGCATCGGAAGCCCACGTTTTCAAGCACGGGCACCAGCGCCTGCCCAACATGTCCGCAGCCGAAAATGTATACGGTGGCGGCGGAGGCCAGCTTTTCCACATAGAACTTTCTGTCGCCCAGTGTGACGGCCCTGGGCTTTGAATGCAGCGCTTCCGCAAGCTCCTCCGGGACGTCCAGATACTGGAAACCAGCGTCCCTGGTATACAGACCCAGCGCGTCCTTGCCGTCCACTTCGGTCACCAGCCACAGGTCGTCACCGTTTTCAAACCGGCGCTCGGCCTCATGGAGAAGCTCTGTTACTGCGGCGTCCCCGGCGGGGATATAGTGAAAGTATATTGTCACGGCGCCGCCGCAGATCATGCCCAGATTGTTCACATCCTCTTTGGTGAGGGTGAAGGCCTGGGTCATGGACTGCCTGTCCTTCAGAACGCCGGCCGCGATCTGCTCCGAGCGGTATTCCACGGCACCGCCGCCTATGGTGCCCGCGGCGCGTCCGCCTGCGGTGATAAGCATACGGGCTCCGGCTCCCCGGGGGGTGGCCCCGGAGCTGGCGATGACGGTTACCAGCACAACGTCGCCGCCCCGCTCAAGCTCTGCACACATTTTTTTCAAAAGCTCTCTCATTGGATAATGTCCTTTCCGCAAATTTTGTTGATTTTTTCCGCGATGCCGTATGCCTGTTTTCGCCGCGCTTCATGGGCGCAGCGTGCCTCTGCCGTCATGCACTTGCTTTCACTTTTTTCATATCGCTCCCGCAGCGAGACCCGTTGTGAGCCAATCGTGAGCTTGTCCGCAATGTAAACCACGGCTGCCTCGCCGACGCTGTCGCCGGGGCAGTCCATGTGACGGCGGATTATCTCCGCCTGGTCCGGATAGCCCAGCGCGTCCAGCCAGCCGGCGCCCACGGCGGCGTGTTCCGGCAGGGTACGGGAGATGTCGTGCAGCAGCGCGGCGGAGCGGATGAGTCCGCCGTCCAGCGCTATTCCGGAACATTTGAGCGCGGCGCACAGCTCGTCCGCCGCGGCTGCGGACGTCCGGCAGTGGGAGATCACCTCCGGCGGCGTACCGGCACAGGACATAAGCGTTTCGCACAGCCCGTCGGTGAGTGTGGGATGGGGAACGATACCGACGGATACGACGCTGAAAACGCCGCCGTTTTCCCAAATTTCCGTCACGCTGCCGTAGGGAAGGGGCAGGGCCATGAATTCCCGGGCAGAAATGTTCATGACGCCGCCCAAAAACGCCTTTATGACCCCGGAGTGGGATACCGCGGCGATGTCGCCGGAAGTACTTTCAAGAGCCAGACTAAGTCCGGAGGAAAATCTGCTGCTGCGGCTGCCGTATGGCTCGCTCCCCGGCGGAAGAAGCCCCGGGTCGCTGCCGCGCCGGCTGTAAAGCTCAGGCCAGCGGGAGCGTATCTCATCGAAGGGGAGCCCCTCCCAGTCGCCCTCATATGCCTCGCGGAAGTCCTCAAGAAAGCTAAAGCCCGGGCTTATATACCCCGCGGTCTGGCAGGCGCGGGAAAGAGGGCTTGAAAAAACTCCGGAGAGGCCGGCGGAAGCGAGTTCCGCCCCCGCAAGCGCCCCGCGCATGCGTCCCAGCGGCCCCAGTGCTATGTCGGTGGTGCCTATGCACAGCTTTATGCCGTCCGGAAAGTCGGGATCACCGTGGCGGACAAGATATATCTTTCTCATACGCTGAACACGCCGCCGAAATGCTTCTCAAAAAGCTCCGCGGCATCGGATTTGAGCTGGGAAGAGAACTCCCGGTATCGCTCCATAAGATCCCGTCCTTCTGGGGTGAGGGTGGTACGGCTGCCGCCGGTGCCGCCCTGACATCGGTCCACCAGCCGCAATCCCAGCTCTTCCTCTGAGGAATTTATCAGGTTCCAGCCGGAGCTGTAAGATATCTGCATCTGACGGCAGGCCAGACGGACGGAGCTGGTGTCGTCGATGAGAAACAGAAGCATGGCCATGCGCGAGTCGAAAAAAGGCTTTTCGGCTGCCAGCTGTACGTCCACCACGGGACGGAGTATCTGCCGATTGTGGTAGGTCAGCAGCGCACGGTAATCCTCGGGCGTGTCGGCGTCGTGGAGCGTGCCTTTGTCGGAAACAGACACATATTGAATATCATGTCCGCTGCGCTGCATGGCCGCGCGCAGACCTCCCTCACCGCTGTCGGAAACCAGAGTGCCAGCGGCGCGGGCGGAGATAAGTATGGGGTGCCCGGTTTCGCCGCCGCATATGGGCATAACCAGATCGCTGCTGTGAGCCAAAAGCGCCAACGCGGTCTCGGCGGTAAACAGCGGAATGTCCACCGGGGTGAGCAATATCCTGTCGCATTTGCCCCTTAGAAAATCCAAACCGATGACGGCGGAGTCGAACATCTGAGTGGAGGCGAAGCTCTCGTTTCTGAGAAATACCACGTTGCTTTTTGCCAAATGGCGTTCCAGCTCCTCGGCACGGTATCCTGTGACAACAACGATTATTTCGGCACCGGCCTGTTTCAGCGTGGCCAACACACGCTGGGAAATGGATATTGAGCCCACGTTCATCATGGGCTTGAAATCCCCCATTCGGGAGGACATGCCTGCCGCCGTAACGACAGCACCGATAATCATGGCAGTATTCACCCCACTGTTTTAGTAAAACATGCACAAAAGCAGTACTTGCATTTATGCGAGTTGTTTTTCAGTACAATTTGACGCTAAAAAAATGCGCTGTTACAATTGAAATAGATAAAGTGACTGCGAAAACCGGCATGGCGTCAGTGCCCGCCGCAGCGGTCATGATCGGCTCCGCCGCCTGTGAGATCCCGCAATCTGCCCAGCCCCGCGTCTGTGTAAAAAACCAGCGAGGCCGGTTTTCCGTCAAGCCCCTCCCCGGTGAGACGCAGACAATACGCCGTTTCGTAATAGTCTATCGGCAGCTCTCTTGTGTAGGTGACGCCGGTTTTGGCGTCGGTTATTTCGATCTTCACGCTGTATGCGGATATTTCGGTCGCCTTATCGTCCGTATAAAACACCACCCTGTTTTTTGTGGGAATAATTATATACTATTATTACACTTATTCAATTATATAATATTATTTTACTAATTTAAAGTGCAATTTACCCCATTCCGCGCGGAAGCGCGTAAGAATTGTTCGTAAGAAAAAACTATAAACAGGAGGAAAAGCTATGATCAAAAAACCACTTATGGTCAACGGAGTCCAGCGCTTTGTGCTGGTAGAGGGCAGCGAGACTCTTGCTTCCGTGCTGCGTGAGCGCCTGCTGCTCACCGGCTGCAAGATCGGCTGCGGCCAGGGCCAGTGCGGCGCCTGCAACGTCATTCTGGATGGTGAAGTCACCAGATCCTGCCTCGTTAAGATGAGCAAGGTTCGCGACAATGCGGAGATAACCACTATCGAGGGCATCGGCACCGTAAGCGACATGCATCCTCTGCAGGTAGCATGGATGGCCGACGGCGCCGCGCAGTGCGGCTTCTGCACACCCGGCTTCATAGTCAGCGCCAAGGTGCTGCTGGATAAGAACCCCAACCCCACCCGTGAAGAAGTCAGCGAGTGGTTCAACAAGACCCGCAACCTGTGCCGCTGCACAGGCTATAAGCCCATCGTCGACGCGGTTATGGACGCCGCCGCGGTAATGCGCGGTGAAAAGACCAAGGAAGATCTGGTCTTCAAGCCCACCGGCGAGAGCATCAAGGGCACCAAGTACATCCGTCCGTCCGCAGCCCAGAAGGTCACCGGCACCTGGGACTTCGGCGCAGACGACGCTCTGCATATGCCCGAAAACACCCTGCGTCTGGCCCTGGTGCAGGCTAAGGTCTCCCACGCAAACCTCAAGGGCGTGGATACCTCCGAAGCCGAGAAGATGCCCGGTGTGTTCAAGATCATAACCGCAAAGGACGTACCAGGCAAGAACCGCATCAACGGCCTTGTCATGCTGCCGCTGAACAACAAGTCCGACGGCTGGGAGCGCCCCGTCCTCTGCGATGAGAAGATATTCCAGTTCGGAGATGCCATCGCCATAGTCGCAGCCGATACCGAGGCACATGCCAAGGCCGCTGCCGACGCCGTAAAGGTGGACCTGGAGGAGCTGCCCGCATACATGAGTGCTCCCGAGGCTCTGGCTCCCGACGCCATAGAGATCCATCCGGGCGAGCCCAACGCCTTCTATGAGACCAACTGCATCAAGGGCGACGACTTCGACTGGAGCAAGGTCCCCGACAAGAATATGGTGGAGATCAACAGCTACTGCTCACGCCAGCCCCATCTGCATCTGGAGCCTGACTGCGGCTATGCCTATACGGACGAGGACGGCATGCTCACCATCCACTCCAAGTCCATCGGCATCCATCTGCATATGCCAATGATCGCCGACGGCATCGGCATTCCAATGGAGAAGCTGCGCATGGTACAGAACCACACCGGCGGCACCTTCGGCTACAAGTTCTCTCCCACCAACGAGGCACTTCTGGGTGTGGCGGCTCTTGTCACCCAGAGACCGGTTTCCCTGGTGTTCACCCAGTATCAGAACATCACCTACACCGGCAAGCGCTCCCCCGCCTACATGCATATCAAGCTGGCCGCTGACGACAGCGGCAAGCTGAAGGCTCTGTGGGGCAACAACTATGTGGATCACGGCCCGTATCCCGAATTCGGCGATCTGCTGACCCACCGTCTCAGCCAGTTCACCGGAGCCGGCTACGGCATAGCCAGCATCCGCAACAAGAGCACCACGGTGTATACAAACCACGCATGGGGCTCCGCCTTCCGTGCATACGGCTCCCCTCAGTCCTTCATGGGCTCCGAGATAGCCATCGACTGCCTGGCCGCCAAGATGGGCATCGACCCCTTCGACATGCGTGAGCGCAACTGCTACAAGGCGTCCGAGCATACGACCATTCCTACCGGCTACGCCCCCGACGTGTACTGCGAGGAGGATCTTTTCAAGACCGCCCGCCCGCTGTACGAGGCTGCCAAAAAGCGCGTTGCCGAGAAGAACGCCAAGTCCGACGGCAAAGTGAAGTACGGCATCGGCGTTTCCCTGGGCGTCTATGGCTGCGGCCTTGACGGCGTTGACAGCTCCCAGGCCGACGTGGAGCTTATGCCCGACGGCACCGTCACCATCTACATCGCATGGGAAGATCACGGACAGGGCGCCGACATGGGCGCGCTGACCTCCGCGCATGAGACTCTGCGTCAGGCAGGCTTCAAGCCCGAAGACATCAGACTAGTTATGTGCGACACCAAGCTCACCCCAAACGCCGGCCCCGCCGGCGGCTCACGCAGCCAGGTTATGAGCGGCAATGCCTGCCGTCTGGCCAGTGAGAACCTGCTCAAGGCTATGAAAAAGCCCGACGGAACATATCGCACCTACGAAGAGATGAAGGCCGAAGGCATCGAAACCAAGGTTCGCGGACAGTGGGTCGCCACCTACTGCGCCGATCATCCCGTGGATCAGGCCACGTCTCAGGGCGAACCGTTCTCCGTCTACATGTACTCCATCTTCCTGCCTGAGGTGGCTGTTGACACCACCACCGGCAAGGTCAAGGTTGAAAAGTTCACCTGCGTGGCGGATGTTGGCACGATAATGAACAGACTGCTGGTGGAGGGCAACTTCTACGGCGGCCTTGTCCAGGGCATCGGCCTTGCCCTCAGCGAGAACTTTGAGGACATCAAGCATGACACCAGCCTTATGGCCTGCGGCATCCCGTATCCCAACGACGCTCCCGACGACATAGAGCTCCACTTCAACGAGACCTATCGTCCCGAGGGCCCCTATGGTGCGGCCGGCTGCGGCGAGGCGCCTCTGGATGCTCCTCACCCGGCAATACTCAATGCCATCTTCAATGCCACCGGCGCCCGCATTACCCGCGTGCCCGCAAAGCCCGAAGTGGTGCTTGAGGCTCTCAACGCGCTGAAAAAGTAATACCAATCTCAATTAAGTCATGCTAATATAGAGAGGTGGGGTTTACCCCGCCTCTCTAAGCATATCAAATGTACTGTTATGAGTCCGTATTTTCACGGAGGAAACATTATGGCTATAGAAGAACGGGCTTCGACTCATGTTTATCATCAGAAAAGAATGCTTTCCAAGGAGGAGCTGGACGAGCTGGAGGCACGCTGCGTCCACGATGAGCCGCCCTACTGCTCCGCCGCCTGCCCGCTGAGACTGGACGGGCGCGCAATGACGGCCGCCCTTGCGGGAGGAGATTTTGACGGCGCGCTGGCGCTGTACGGGAAGATAACGCCGCTGCCGCATATTCTGGCCTCCGGCTGCGAGGCTCCGTGCCGGGATAAATGCCGCCTGGGCGAGCCGGGGGAGAGCATAAATATGCCGGCGCTGGAGCGTGCCGCAGCGTGTTTCGGCAATAAGACCGGTGGGGCCGGTATGCTGCGCTTAAAAAAGAAAAAAACCGCCGCTGTGTTCGGTTCAGGGATATTTGCGGCGTTCTATATCGGCGAGATTGCCCGCAAGGTCTATCCACTGACGGTTTACAGCGGCTTTGAAAACGCCGAGGATTTTCTCGCTGCCGCCGCGCCCTTCGCGGACGGCGAGTGCATACGCCGGGACGCCGAGAGCCTTGCGGACGCCGACGTGACCTTCAGACGCACTGAGCGTATGACGCCGGAGCTTTTCACCGCCGAGCGGGGAAAACACGACATCGTCTGCGTTTCACCGGACTTTCTGAAAGAACTGGGCGGCGGAGAGGTCAACGAGGCATTAATGCTGTGTGAAGAGCTGGGCGTCATCACCGCGCCGGAGGCGCGGCGGGGCGTACTCGACGCCGCCTTCGGTGCCCGCAAAGCCGCGCTCACTTCCGACAGACTGGCCCAGGGCCTGTCCCCAGACAACACCAGAGGCGAGGAGGGCTCCGCGGAGACAAGACTGTACACCGATATGACAGGCGTGGAAGGTTCAAAAGCTGTCACAGCCGCCGACGGACTATATACAAAGGAAGAAGCTGTGCGCGAGGCCGGGCGGTGCATCCAGTGCCGGTGCGAGGAATGTATAAAGGGCTGCGCATATTTGCAGCACTATGGGAAATACCCCAAAAAGCTCACCCGGGAGATTTATAACAACGTCAACATCATCATGGGCGACCACATGATGAACAAACCCATAAACGCCTGCGCCCTGTGCTCTCAGTGTTCTGTTGTCTGCCCCAACGGCTACGACATGGCGGATATCTGCCTCAGAGCACGCCGCACCATGGTGGACACGGATAAAATGCCGCTGGCGCCTCACGAATTCGCCCTGAACGACATGGAGTTTTCCAACACCGAGGCGTTTCTGTGCCGGCCGCAGCCTGGATTTGAAAAATGCCGCTATGTATTTTTCCCCGGCTGTCAGGCCGCGGCCATTGCGCCGGAAACCGTGGAAAGGGCATACAGCGATCTGGCCTCAAGACTTTCGGGCGGCGTGGCACTGCTTTTGGGCTGCTGCGGTGCGATAGCCCAGTGGTCCGGGCGGGAGAGCATTTATAACGACACGGTGAAGCTTCTGGACGACAGCCTTGTCCGGCTGGGGAACCCGGAGATAATCGCGGGCTGCCCCACCTGCGCAAAGATGCTGTCGGGACAAGAAAACGCGCGCGTCACCGGAATATGGGACGTGCTGGACGACATCGGCCTGCCTGCCGGGGCCAGAGGACTTGATGTTCCCGCCGCCATGCACGATTCCTGCGGCGCCCGGGGCGACGGGCACACGCAAAGCGTTATAAGAAGGCTTGCGGAAAAGATGGGCTGCAAGCTTATAGAAACGGAGTATTCGTGGGACAGCTCCCCCTGCTGCGGCTACGGCGGTCTGGTGCAGTACGCCAACCCGCAGGTTGCCCGTGAGATGGCGCAGACATGCGTTTCCCGCGCCCAGACCCCGTATATAACCTACTGCATGGCCTGCCGCGACCGCCTGGCCAGAGAGGGGCGAGAATCCCGTCATATTCTGGAGCTGGCCTACGGAGCGGATGCGGGCTCGCCCCCGGACATAAGCGAAAAGCGATACAACAGGCTTTCTCTGAAAAAGCGCCTGCTGAACAATATATGGAGGGAGACAACACCGGATATGGACTGCGGATTTGATATAAGCTACCTGCCGGAGGCCAAAGCCGCCATGGACGAGCGCATGATACTGGAGAGCGACGTGACGAGCGTGCTGGAGTATGTGCGTGAAACAGGCGAGGCCGTGCAGGACTGCGATACCGGCCTTGTCATTGCCAGACGCCGTCTTGGCAACGTCACCTTCTGGGTAAAGTACGAGGAGCGCGGAAACGGATATCTGGTCCACAGCGCGTACAGCCATCGCATGAACGTCCAGACGCGGTGAGCGGGAGGGCTTGATTATGGCAGATAAAAATTATTACACTATCGACCCTGAGGGGAAGCTTAAATGCCTGAAATGCGGTGTGCCGCTGGTAAAAGGCAAGGCCAAATTCATGTATCTGGACAACGGCTTTCCCGTGGAACTGCCTGTATGTCCGGTATGCGGCTTTGTGTACGTGCCGGAGGAGCTGGCCCTGGGCAAGGTTTTGAGCGTTGAGAAGGCGCTGGAGGACAAATGACCCGCCACCCTGGTGGGGAGGAGCATACGCGGCAGATGCTGGAGCTCTCCGGGCTTGAAACCGGAGCCCGCATCCTGGATATGGGCGCCGGGGACGGGGGAGCGGTGCGCCTCATGAAGGATCTTGGCTACGACGCCGTGGGAATAGATCTGGAGCCGTGCAAAGACGTGGCAGAGGGAAACCTGCTCCGCTGCCCCCGCCATGACGGGAGCTTTGACGGGGTGCTGTCTCAGTGCAGTTTTACTCTCACGGGCGACGTGCCGGCAGCATTCCGGGAGGCCTACAGACTGCTCGCCCCGGGCGGGACGCTGATGTATTCGGACATAGACCTGCCGGGAACGGACGCGGAAGCCGCGGCGGAGAGAGCCGGCTTCGCAGTGGTTAGCCGCACCGATCTCACGCCTCAGTGGAGAGAATACTATCTGGAAAGCCTGTGGAACGGCACGGCGGAGGCGCTGCCATGCTGTGTGCCGAAGGGCGGATGCGGCTATGTTATGCTCATCTGCCGGAAGGAGTGAACGAGATGGACCTGTACGATCGCATTTTGGAGCTTTCACGGCAGGGCTTCTTCTGCTCTCAGATACTCATGATAATGGGCATGGAAGCCGAGGAAAAGGACAATCCTGATTTGGTGCGGGCCGTGGGCGGACTAAACGAGGGGACCGGTTTTTCCGGCGACCTCTGCGGCTGCCTCACCGGTGGCTGCTGCCTGTTGTCGTATTATCTTGGCAAGGGCGAGGTGGAGGAACTGGAGGACGAAAAATACAGGAAAACTCTGTCGGATTTTGCAGCATGGTTCCGCGAAAAGACTTCCGGCGAATACGGCGGAGCGAAGTGCGCGGAAATTACCGGCGGGGAGCCCGGCAAACGGCTGGAATACTGTCCCGGGCTTATCGCCGAGACCTTTGAAAAATGTGCGGAGATGCTCTCGGAGCGGGGTGCAATGTGATGGACGGCGTAATATATCTCAATAATGCCGCCACCAGTTTTCCCAAGGCGGAGGGTGTGGAGGAGGCCGTAAGCCGGGCGCTGCTGTCGCGCCCCGGTTCCGCCCACAGGGGCGGCATCGAGAACTTCGACGTTTTTGCGGAAACACGCCGTGCGCTGTCGCGCCTCATGGGCGTTTCAGCCCCGGAGCGCATCGCCCTGGGGCCCAACTCCACCTGGGGTCTAAATCAGGCCATACAGGGCTTCCCGCTGAAGCCGGGAGATACAGTGCTGTCCACCGACGCGGAGCACAACAGCGTCTTGCGACCGCTGTACAGGCTGTGGAAGGAGCGGGACATCGACGTAAGATACGTCGGCGTGCTGCCGGACGGAGGCGTGGACCCAGAGGTGTGGAGCAGAACGGTGAAAGCCTGCCGCCCCAAGCTGTGCGTCTTCACCCACGCGTCCAATGTCACCGGAATGGTAAACCCCGCGCCGGAACTGGTGTCGGCCGCACGGGAGTGCGGCGCTGCAGTGCTGCTGGACGCCTCACAGACGCTGGGCTGCGTCCCGGTGCGCGCGGAGGAGTGGAACATAGATATGCTGGCCTTCACCGGCCATAAATATCTGCTGGGGCCGCAGGGCACCGGCGGACTGTATGTACGCCCCGGGCTGGAGCTGTCTCCGGTGCTTCTGGGCGGCACTGGCGTGAAAAGCGACCTTGAAACCATGCCGGAGGAGATGCCGCTGCACCTTGAGGCCGGTACCGGGAACGAGCCGTCGTTTTGCGGACTGCTCGCCGCCCTGGAATGGGCGGAGAAAAACCCGGCGGACGGCTCCGCCTTCGCTCTGGCGGATGAACTGCGGAGGGGCCTGAAAAAGGCCGGCGCGCAGGTGATCGTCCCCACGGGGGAGGCGACTCCGGTCGTCAGCTTCAATCTGCCTGGCAGAAGCGCCGACGCCGTGGGCTACGAGCTTTCAGAGGGCTTTGGCATAACCTGCCGCAGCGGACTTCACTGCGCGCCAAGAATATTTGCGGCGCTGGGGTGCCCGTCCACCGTGCGCCTTAGCCTCTCCCGCTTCACGTCGGAGGAGGAAATCGGCGCCGCCGTGTCGGCGGTAAGAGAGATCGCGGGGGCTTAACATGCGTTTTGAATGCAAAAAAACCGAAAACTGTTTTGCTGCCTCGGAGACCTGGGAATACCGTCTGCCTGAAACGGCTGAGACTTTTGCCGCCCGTCTTGGCGGCTGGCAGGTAAAGGAGAATCGGAATTACCGCAGACCCATGATGACCGCCGACCGGAACGGGGTGAACGTCAAGGGCGTTCTGGCGGGAAATGTTATCCGCGTCAGCTTCCCCGAAGTTAACTGGGAGGCTGAAAAGGCACACTTTGAGGATTGGCTTTCTGGAGAGGACGCCGGTGAATGAGCAGGATACTGTCGGAAACAAAAAGCATCTGCCCGGTTTGCCTGCGCGTTGTGGACGCACGGCGTGCTGTGGGAGACGACGGAAATATATACCTTGAAAAAACCTGCCCGGAGCACGGAGACTTTTCCGCGCTGATCTGGGAGGGCGGAGAGAAAGAGTATCTGCGCTGGGGCGAAAGCGCCCCCGGCGGAGGTAAAAAGAGAGATGCCAGGGACGACGGCTGTCCCCGGAACTGCGGCCTGTGCGCCGAGCATGAGACCGGCGGCTGCTGCGTGCTGCTGGAGCTTACCAACCGCTGCAATCTGCGCTGCCCGGTATGCTTTGCCGGCGCTGGGGATAGAGAACCCAGGGACATGCCCATGGAGGAGATAGCCCGCCAGTACGATATGCTCATGGCAAGAGGCGGCCCTTTTAACATACAGCTCTCCGGCGGAGAGCCCACCGTCAGGGACGATCTGCCGGATATAATCCGGCTGGGTCGGGAGAAAGGTTTTTCGTTTTTCCAGCTGAACACCAACGGCATAAGACTGGGCGAGGAACCCGAATACGCCGCTGCCCTGCGGGACGCGGGGCTTGACTGCGTGTTTTTGCAGTTCGACGGCTTTGACGAGAGCGTTTTTACCGCACTCCGGGGCAGACAGCTGCTGGACGTGAAGGTGAGAGCCGCGGATAACTGTGCCCGCGCCGGCCTGGGCGTGGTGCTCGTGCCGGTGATAGCCCGGGGCATAAACGACGGGTGCATCGGGGATCTGCTGCTTTTTGCCATGGAGCGTATGCCGGGAATACGGGGCGTGCACTTCCAGCCACTCAGCCGCTTCGGCCGCTGCGGGCTCGGCGCGGACGCCGGAGATATAACAATTCCTTTCATGCTGCGGGAAATCGAACGGCAGACCGGCGGAAAGATGAAGGCGGAGGACTTTACCGGCGGCGGGGCTGAAAACCCGTACTGCTCCTTCCACGCGGCCTATATGCGCGGCCGGTCCGGACTGCGGGCTCTGCGCCATGGCGGCGGGGGCTGCGGCTGTGTAAAACCCGCCCAGGCCCGGGAATTTGTGTCACGCCAGTGGAGCGGGAATTGCGGAGCACCGGTGAGCGCCGACGGCAGCGTGGAGGATACCTGCTCACTGGACGAATTTCTCCGTAAAGCCCGGGACAACACCTTCTCCGTGTCCGGGATGCTTTTTCAGGACGCGTGGAATCTGGATCTCGACAGGCTCCGCCGCTGCTATATCTGTGAGGCCGACAGCGAAAGGGGTATGGTGCCGTTCTGCGCCTACAACCTTACCGACACAAAGGGGAGAGCTCTTTACAGAAAGTGAAAATATCGGATCTTGACGCCGCTATACGGCGAAAATACGGAATAGACAGGCTTACAAGAAAGAATATCGAGGCTCTGCAGCTGGAGCGGCTGAACCGAATGTTGGCTTCCGAAAAAAGGCGAGGGGGTTTTTATAACCGGCTGCCGGACAGACTTGACAGCATGGCGGAGCTTTCAACTCTTCCTTTCACCAAGCCGGAAGATCTGGCAAAGCACGGCGGAAGTACGCTGCTGCTGTCCCAGGCGGAGATACAGAGGGTCATAACCGGCGCCACCAGCGGTACCACCGGAGAAGCAAAGCGGGTGTTCTACACCGAAAGGGACTGCCGGGACACCGTGGAATTTTTTGCTGCGGGACTTTCGGAGCTGGTGAAGCCGGGGAGCCGCACGCTGATCGCCATGCCGTTTTCCGGCCCGCATGGGCTGGGAGAGCTGATTTCAGAGGCCATAGTATCGCTGGGCGCTGAGCCGCTGAGGGCCGGCGCAGGTCTGACGTTTGGGGAATATGCGCTTTTTATGAACGAAAAGCGGCCCGACGCCTTTGTGGGCATGCCGGTGCAGCTGCTGTCGATCCTCCGCTTTGGCGGACGAGGTTTTTTGTGCAGAGCTCTTGTGAGCGGCGACGCCTGCCCTGAGAGCGTAATGCGCGGGATAGAAGGCTTCGGATTGGAGCTGTTTCCCCATTACGGCTGCCGGGAAATGGGTCTGGGCGGAGCCGTTACCTGCCCGGCCCATGAGGGGATGCACCTCAGGGAGGATCACGCCGCGGCGGAGATCATCGGCCCGGACGGCGCGCCCCTGCCCCCCGGACAGGAGGGCGAGCTGGTGCTGACCACCTTTGGGATGGAGGCAATGCCGCTGGTACGTTACCGCACCGGCGACCGGGCGCTCATATTGCCCTCGCCCTGCCCATGCGGCAGCGAGATTATCCGTCTTGACGGAGTGGGGCGCATGGACAACGTCATGGAACGACTGGACGGCGCTGTGTTTTCCCAGCCCGGCGCCGTGGATTACAGCGTGACAGTAAAAGACGGGGAGACGGTTTTGCGCGTGCTTACATCCGGAGAATTTGACGGGAACAGGGCCGCGGAAGCCGCGGCGGAGCTGGGGCTTCCCAAACCGAAGACAGAAGCACGAAGATGCCGCCCGTATGACAGGGGCGCGTATAAAGGGAAAAGGGCAGTAAATACGGTTTGATTTTGGAGGAGAACTATGCATTGCAGCGTATCGGTAAGACTTTGCGAGTCGGATAATAAGCGGGAAATGGGCTTTGGCAAGGGCATTGTAATGCTCCTTGACGGGATCGAAAAGTACGGATCCATCAATCAGGCCACCCACGCCATGGGCATGGCCTATTCCAAGGCCTGGCGTATCATAAAGGCCACCGAGGCGGAGTTTGGGGTGCTTTTGGTGGACCGGGACGGAGCTCACGGCTCCAGCATCACCCCTCAGGCGAGAGAGCTGATGGAAACGTACCGCAGACTGCTTTCAGAGGCGCAGGACGCCGCTGATGCCGTTCTGGCAGAAAAATAGGTGAATATATAGATACTTTATTGACAATTGCTTCGCTCGGGACTATTCTTTTGCTAGAATTATTTCCAATTAAGAATAATAACAAAGGAGAAAACAGAATGAAAAAATTTCTTGCAGCAGTTTTGGCTCTCACCATGATGCTGGCTTTGTGCGCCTGCGGCACCGCGGCCCAGACGGCACAGTCAGCCGCACCCACTGCCACGGCTCAGCCGGTGCAGCTGGTGGTATTTGCCGCCGCCTCCCTGCAGGAGACTCTGCAGAAGCTGGGCGATATGTACACGGCCAAAAACCCCAACGTTAAGTTTACGTTCACCTTCGATTCCTCCGGCACTCTCAAGACACAGATAGCCGAGGGCGCGGCCTGCGACATCTTCATCTCTGCCGCACAGAAGCAGATGAATCAGCTTGACGCTTCCCAGGATGCCGAGAAAAACCCGGACAAGCTGGACTTCGTGGTGCAGGGCACCCGCGTGAACCTGCTGGAGAACAAGGTTGCGCTGGCCGTTCCGGAGGGCAACCCCAAAAACATCAAGTCCTTTGACGACCTTAAGGCCGGACTTGAAGCCGGCACAATCACCATGGCCATGGGCAACTCGGACGTCCCCGTGGGACAGTACACCCAGAAAATACTGACCTACATGGGCCTTGATGAAAAGGCTCTGGCCGACAAGGGCTGCATAACCTACGGCTCCAACGTCAAGGAAGTCACCACACAGGTCTCCGAGGCAACAGTGGACTGCGGCATCATCTATCAGACCGACGCCACCTCAGCCGGGCTCACCACCGTGGCCACAGCCACCAAGGATATGTGCGGTCAGGTAATATATCCAGCCGCAATTATGAACACCACCACCAATCAGGAAGCGGCGCAGGCATTTATTGAATATCTTCAGAGCGACGAAGCCGCGCAGGTATTCCAGGCTGTGGGCTTTACAATGGTCAAGTAACATAGTAAAATATAAAAAAAGGCGGGCGGTCTCGGCTGTCCGCCCATTTTTTAGCTGGAGATTGCTTATGGATTGGTTTCCCCTGTGGAACTCACTGAGGATAGCGGGAATATCCTCGGTGGTGGTATTCTTTCTGGGCATACTGGCCGCGTTCTATATTGCCAGAGCGCCAAGACTTGTAAAGGGCGTGCTGGACGTGATACTCACTATGCCGCTGGTGCTTCCTCCAACGGTGGTGGGCTATCTTATTTTGCGCGTTTTGGGTCCAAGACGGGTGATAGGCGCCTGGTTTCTGAGCGAATTCGGCATAAAGCTCACCATGAACTGGTGGTCGGCCATATTCGCCACCATCGTGGTAACGTTTCCGCTGATGTACCGTACGGCCCGGGGCGCCTTTGAATCCTTCGATGAGACGCTGGCCTATTCCGGACAGACGCTGGGACTTTCCAATTCGTATATCTTCTGGCATATACGCATGCCGTACTGCCGTCAGGGCATAATGGCAGGCACGGTGCTGGCCTTTGCCCGGGCGCTGGGGGAATACGGCGCAACCAGTATGGTGGCGGGGTACACCCCCGGCAGAACGGCCACCATTTCCACCACGGTCTATCAGCTGTGGCGGATAAACGACGACGCACTGGCCTTTAAATGGGTGATGGTGAACATGGCCATTTCCGCCGTGGTGCTGCTGGCGGTTAATATGCTGGAAAAAAACAGCAGAAAGCAAACCGCCGCCAGGGGAGGGGCCTGAATGTCTCTCACTGTAAAAATCAAAAAGAAGCTGGGAAGCTTCGATCTGGACGTGGAGTTTGACGCCGGGCGGGAGGTGCTGGCCCTGCTGGGCTCATCGGGCTGCGGCAAAAGCATGACTCTAAAGTGCATCGCCGGTATCGAAAAGCCGGACGAGGGCTTTATAAGTCTGGACGGGCGGGTCCTGTTCGATTCAAAAAACCACGTCAATCTCTCGCCCCAGCAGCGGCGGGTGGGCTACTTTTTCCAGCAGTACGCGCTTTTCCCCAATATGAACGTGTACGACAATATCGCCTCCGGCGTGCGCAGGGAAAACCGTGCCGGCAGGGACGAGACAGTACGGGACATGATAAAATCCATGCGTCTGGAGGGCCTGGAAAAAAGAAGACCGTCCCAGCTCTCCGGTGGACAGCAGCAGCGGGTCGCGCTGGCCAGAATATTGGTGAACGAGCCGGAGCTCCTGCTTCTGGACGAGCCGTTTTCCGCGCTGGACAGCTATCTGCGGTGGCAGATGGAGCTGGAGGTTTCCGATACTCTGCGGGCGTTCCCCGGGACTTCGGTGTTCGTATCCCACGACAGGGACGAGGTGTACCGTCTGTGCGACAGCGTATGCATCCTCACCGCCGGAAAAAGCGAGGGCAAGTCGGGAGTGAAAGAGCTTTTTGCCGCTCCGCGCACGCTCTCGGCCTGCCTGATGACCGGCTGCAAGAATTTCAGCCGCGTTGAAAAGCTGGACGACACCCATGTGCGCGCCCTGGACTGGGGCGCGGTGCTGGAGGTGCCGGCAGTTCCGGAGGGAGCGCGCTGCGCGGGAGTCCGCGCTCACGATGTAAAGACGGGGCCTGGGATAAATCAGCTGGAATGCCGCGTCAGACGGAGGGCGGACGATATGTTTTCGGACATAGTTATGCTGGAGACTCCGGGCGGCGGCGATGGCTGGTCCGCAGTGCGCATGGAGGCACCTTCCGGAGGACTGCCGGACATGTCAGAGGGCGACAATGTGACAGTTAATATGCCCGGAGAAAAGATAATGATATTGATCTGACTTTCAGAGGTGTTTTATGAGAAAAATCAGAGTTGAGGATGCCATCGGCCAGACGCTGTGCCATGACATGACGGCAATACTGGAGGACGGGTTCAAGGGAGTAAAATTCAAACGCGGCCGCGTGATAACCTCGGAGGATGTGCCGGAGCTGAAAAACATTGGCAAGGATCACATCTTCGTGTGGGAGCCGGAGGCCGACGAGGTACACGAGGAGGACGCAGCCGTCGCCCTTTGCGATGCGCTGTGCGGAGAGAACATCGAAAAGTCCGCTCCGTCAGAGGGGAAGATAACCATAACCGCCTCGGCGGACGGCCTTCTGTGCATAAATTCGCCGGCGCTGAGAAGTATCAACAGCGTGCCGGACTACACCGTGGCCTGCCTTCCAAATTATATGCCCGTGACGGCGGGACAGAAACTGGCCGGAGCGCGCATAGTGCCCCTTGTTACGAAGCGGGAAAATGTGGAAAAGGCTGTGGCAATAGCGAAGGGAAACTACCCGGTTTTATGTGTAAAACCGTTCAAAAAGCTGAAGGCCGGAATAATCATCACCGGCAGCGAGATCTATTACGGCAGGATAAAGGACGCTTTTGAGCCCATACTTACAGAAAAACTCAACTCCTGCGGCGCAGAAATACTGGGCTGTGTAAAGTGCCCGGACGACGTGGAGATGATAACCGCTGCCATTGACAGCTTTGTGAAGCAGGGAGCGGAGCTCATACTCCTTACCGGCGGCATGAGCGTGGATCCGGACGATGTGACGCCCACCGCAATCAGACGTACAGGAGCCAGGGATGTTGTCCAGGGCGTACCCATGCAGCCGGGAAATATGCTGAATATAGCATATCTTGGCGGTACGGTGCTGGTGGGCGTGCCCGGGGCTTCCATGCACTCAAAGGTGACCAGTCTTGAAGTGTTCCTGCCGCGCATATTTGCCGGGATTGAAATAACCGCGGACGAAATACCGGGTTACGGCGAGGGCGGACTCTGCATGGGCTGCAAGGTCTGCACGTATCCCAAATGCTATTTCGGGGTTTACAGGGGCTGAACCCTGCAGACTATAAAAATCTCCCTTGAAGCAGCTGCTTCGAGGGAGATTTTTATAGTTTTCGATTTACGCTTTCTAAGCGGGCTTCCCGCCCAACAACCAGGCCATTGACGCCGTGCATTTCGTACCCATTCCCCACCTCAGACCATATAAAACCGATCTCGCTTTTATATTTAGTCTGCCGGCAAACTGTCACCGCGTTCGGCGGCGTTTCTGCGCTTCCAGCGGGCCAGCAGCAGCGAAGCGAAGACGGCGCCGCAGGTCTCACCTGCCAGCAGGGCCGACACCAGCCCGTATATGCCGAAGAGACTGTTCAGCAGATACATAAACGGAATGTAGAATACCAGTTCCCTCACCACGGCATGCAGCAGCGTGTCCCGTCCGTCGCCCACTGCCTGCAGGCAGAAGGAGGTGCTGTAGTTCAAAAACTGCGGCACTGAGGCTGCGCAGCGTATGCGCAGAAACACCGCGGCAAAGGCGATGGTGGCGGTGGAATTCGCCACATTGCCGGTGGAGGTGCTCAGAAATATATGTACAATGCCAGGGGCAAAGGCTTCAAACAGCGCAAGGCTGGCGGCGGCGATGCCCAGTCCCCACAGCCGCGCCGTGCGTATGGTCTCGTTCATGCGATTAATGTTCCCGGAGGAATAGTTATAAGCCACCAGCGGCAGCATGCCCTGACACACACCGATATTGACGGCGTTGGGCAGACGTTCGGCCTTCATCACTATGCCGATGGCCGCAAGCTCCAGATCGCCGTGGGAGGCGGCCAGGGAATTGAGAAAAATGTTGGCAAGATCGAAAAGCCCGGTGAGCACGGCGGAGGGGACGCCCACGGCGAAAAGGCTTTTTACCTGCGCCATCTTTACCTCCAGCGCGTCCCGCGGGCGTATGCTCAGGGGAGCGGCGGGGGAGACGCGGACCATCACGATGACAAGATATACGCAGGATGCTGCGTTGGACAGCAGCGTGGCCAGCGCCGCGCCGAAGACTTCCATGCCCTTTGGCAGCAGAACAAACATAAAGAGCGGGTCCAGCAGTATGTTCAGTATGCCGCCGCTGCTGAGACCTATGCTGGCCTGCTTTGAATAGCCGGTGTTGCGCAGCAGGTGGGCGCAGGTCATGGACAGAATGACAGGTATGTCGCCCAGAATAACCACCAGCCATACATATTGCTTCGCAAAGCCCATGGTGGCGTCGGAGGCGCCGAAAAGCTTCAGAATAGGGTCAAGGAACGCGGCAATGAACAGAGAATATACCGCGGCGATGATAATGGCGCCGTAAAAGCTGAAGGCGCACACCTTCTTTGCGTCGTCTGTCCTTCCGGTGCCGATAAGCCGGGCCATGAGACTGCCGCCGCCGATGCCGAACATATTGGCGAAGGAAACGGTCATCATGAAGATGGTGAACGCCAGCGTGACGGCCGCCGTTTTATACGCGTCGCCCGTCATGCCGATATATATCGTATCCACCATGTTGTAGACCAGATTTACAAGCTGACTGATAATGGTGGGTACGGCCAGCGCTGCCAGTGCCTTCGGCACCGGCGTGCTTTCAAACAGTTCCTGCTTCGACAGGGCTTCCCTGCTCATGCTTCTGCGCCCTTTTCAATAATTTGCCTGCCTGATGACCAGGCCGACAAATTAATTATAATCCTTGAGTCAATGCCCTTTTATCGGCGTTTTTTGTAATCGGTTTCAATGCGTTCGCTCCAGTTGCCGGGGACGGTCTCGCTGCGTCGGACGGAGCATATCGTTTCGCTTATCACGTCGAAGTTCAGTCTGGTGCCGCCGCCGTCGCAATTGTAGTTGGCGGCCCGGTCGGCGCCTATGCCCAAATGTCCGGCGGTTTCCGCGGCGTCGATGTTCGCGCCCAGAAATAGAAATTCCCAGCCGTATTTGGCCTTCTCGTGCTCCACCATTCCCCGCACCTTTGCGCCGGAATATATGCGGCTGGCGTTTTCCATACCGTCGGTGGTGATGACAAACAGGGTGCGCGCCGGCACGTCCTCCGGACGGGCGTATCTGTGGACGTTGGCTATGTGATGGACGGCGCCGCCCACCGCGTCCAGCAGCGCCGTGCAGCCGCCCACGCAGTAATCCTCCGCCGTAAGCTGCCTTACGTTTTCCGCGGGGACCCGGTCATGTATGACGGCGGCCTCCCCGGAAAACAGCACTGTGGAAATCAGCGCCCGGCCTTCAGCCTTTTTCTGCTTTTCCAGCATTGCATTGAACCCGCCGATGGTGTCGGCCTCCAACCCCGCCATGGAGCCGCTGCGGTCAAGAATGAATACAAGCTCGGTAAGATCCTCTTTCATTTTTATGCCTCCATAAATAATACGCTTGCTTGCTCTTCGGCTTACAGGCGCATCTTAGCAGGTATTTCGCTGAAAAAGGTCGCACGGGAAGCGACAAATACGCGTCAGCCGCCCAGCAGACTCTGGTCAAAGGCGAACAGCGCCTCGTTGACCTCAATAATGTCGCAGCCTCCGCGTTTGATAAAGTATTCGATGATGACGTCGAATTTGCTGGAGTGGGAAAGAGCGTAACCGGCCTTTTTCAAAAGTTCCGCCGCCTCGTCCGGGGGCAGCTCCAGGGCTATGGCAAAGGCGATGGCCGTGGGCTTAGACGGCTTATAGTCAGCGTCGCCGCGAATTTTGGAAAACAGCTTTCTGTCGATGCCGGCTTTCTTGTAGCACTGGGAGTCGGTCATGCCCGCCTCGTCTATTTTCCGCAGCAGCATATGGGAGAAGCTCTCGTCCAGCTCTTTTACTGCGTTGGCAAGTTCGTGCTCAAAGTCGTTCGTATCAAGGCACTCCGGCGCATAGCCGGGGCTGGCGGAATACAGGACTTCTTCGGACTCCGGCCGGCAAGCGGTGGGTGCGAAAACCGCGCCGTCCGGTATTTTCGCATAGTATTCGCGTATGTATGCCGCTATATCCTCATACTGCTTATCGCTTATCTTCCCGGGAGCAGCGCCTCCGGATCTGTGGCTTGTCATTGGACCTTTCTCCTTTCCCGCAGCGCGTAGTCTCTGCGCCGTCGACATATAGCATCTTGCGCACCGGCAGATATCGCGGTAAAATACGTAATGAAAACAGACTTTCCGCCCAGGTGCTGGAAATAGCGTCTATTTATTTATAAAATACAGACCCACCATACAGATGAGTATGCCGGCGATTTTGGTGCCGGTTATGGTTTCGTGATAGAAGATGCAGCCGACAATGATAAGGCATATGGCCAGAATGGAGCTGTACACTATCTGTCCGGTGCTTATGTTCCAGCCCGCCTTGTACATGTATATGGAGCCCGCCTCCAGACCAACGATGGCAAGCCCCAGAACAAAGACGCTCCAGTTTGCGTGGCCGTATTCCTTGATTAGATTTCCGCCGCGGTTGAGGGCAAAATATAATACGGCGGCGGACGCCGCGCCCACAAGGTAGGTTATGGTCAGCGAAGCCAGGGGATCAATGTCAGAAGGTGTGGATTTGGTGCAGATATTGTAAAAAATGTTTGCCAGGACTATAAGCGCTATGGGCCAGTACATGTTCATATGCAACATCTCCCGCAAAATAAAAAGCGGCAGCCAGAAATAGCCTGACTGTCGGTAGGTGCTCACCCGTAAGAACAATATAATATCAAAACAGGAAAATTTCAAGCTCAACAGTTCCGGACTGCACAGAACACAAAAATAAGCGCCGTACAGGCACAAAAATGCAAGGAGAGTATCATGACAAGAGTATATTATTTCACCCGCACGGGAGACAGTGAAAAGATAGCCGCCTCCATCGCCCAACAGACCGGCGGCACCTGCTTCAAAATCGACGACGGTCAAAACTGGGCGGGCACGGTGGGCTTCATCCGCGGCGGCTACTTTGCTTCGTCGAAAAAGAGCCTTCCTGCCGCATATGAAAAGCCGGAGGATGGCGACAGCATATATCTGTGCTTCCCCATCTGGGCAGGGGCCTTTCCCCCGGCGGTTCGCGCCTTCATAGACGAGGTGGGCCGGGATAGAATAATAGCGGTCCCCACGTCCATCAGCAGCCCGCTTTCAGATCCTGCGGGATTTGTGAAGGTGATAGAGGTCATCGGCAAGGATAAGACGGTGACGGTCTGATCCGGAGGCGGGTATGAAAAAGTGCCGTATAACCGTGATGAAAACGGCTTTTTATCCCGATCTTGCGGAAAAGTACGAAAATCCCATCGAACACGCCTGCGGCATGCGCCAGGGACAGACCTTCATCGCCGACGGCTGGCACCGGCCGGAGGGCATGTGCCAAAGCGCCTGGGAGAGCATGTCGCCTTTCGTCATGACCCTTGCTCACGGCGGAGAGAACTTTTACGACGGCTGGATGAAAAACAGACGGTCGGCCATGATATCCTGCAACGACGGCTTCCGCCCGGTGAGCTTTCTCATCGAGGCGTTGGACGAGGATGCGGACTGACGGCGAAAAGGCCGCATAAATTGTAGCGCGGCCGGACTTGATGTGCTATAATACAAAGGCGATTACAAAAGATGGAAGGCCTGAAAATGGATTACGGCGAAGCTGCGGAATATTGGAAGAAAAAAGACGCCGGCGCAGTGAAAATGGACAGGGCAGAGCTCTTGGAAGAGGCGGAAAAATTCATTAACGCCCACAACACCTGTGCACTGGCAGCGGGGAGCGGGGATTTTGTGCGCTGCACGCCGCTGGAATACAGCTGGCGCGGAGGAAAATTCTGGATAATGTCCGAGGGCGGAGAAAAGTTCCGGGCACTGGAAAAAAACAAAAACGTGTGCCTTGCGATATACGATCCATACGGCGGCTTCGGCGAGCTGGGGGGCATGCAGATAAGCGGCACTGCCGCCATCGCGGAGCCCTGGGGAGAGGATTACAAGGAATTCCTGAAATCCAAAAAAATACCGGAGCAGGCGCTGCGGGGGCTTGACCATACAATGTATCTTATAATGATTACTCCGCGGCGCATGGATTTTCTGAACTCGGATTTTAAAAAGCAGGGCTTCGCATCCCGGCAGCATATCGATTTTTGAGGAGGACGCGCCCGTGACGGATTACGCGCTTCTAATAAAGCAGCTGGAAAGCCTTGCCGGTGAGGAGCCGTACTATGTGCCGCTTATGGCCAATGCCTCGGCGCTGCTGCGGCAGGCCCTGCCGGACATCAACTGGGCCGGATTTTACATCATGCGCGGCGGCGTACTGGTGCTGGGCCCGTTTCAGGGAAAACCAGCCTGCATACGCATTGAGCCGGGCAGGGGAGTGTGCGGTACGGCGGTGAGCCGGGACAGAATACAGCGTGTGGCCAACGTGCATGAATTTCCCGGTCACATTGCGTGCGACTGCGCGTCGAATTCGGAGATAGTTGTCCCAATACACGCCGGCGGAGTCCCGGCGGCGGTACTGGATATCGACAGTCCGGTTTTGAACCGCTTCACCAAGGAAGACGAGGCGGGACTGGAGGAGTTCGCAGGTATCATTGAGGACCGCGTTTCCTTTTCGGACTGAAAAGAGGGTACATGAGAGATAGATACGACAGAGAAGTAAATTATCTGCGCATATCAGTGACGGATCTGTGCAATCTGCGCTGCCGCTACTGCATGCCGGCGGAGGGCGTGAAAAAACTGCCTCAGTGCAGCACGCTCACTCACGAGGAGATCGTAGAGATCACCCGGGCCGCGGCAGAGCTGGGCGTGAACAAGGTGCGCATTACCGGAGGCGAACCGCTGGTGCACAGGGGCATAGTGCAGCTGTGCCGGGATATCGGGGCCATACCGGGTATTCGGGACATGGCCATGACCACAAACGCCACTCTGCTGGCGCCGCTGGCACAGCAGCTCAAGGAGGCAGGGATAAACAGAATAAATATCAGCCTGGACACCCTTGACGCGGAAAAGTATAAAAGCATCACCCGGGGAGGATGTCTTGACGACGCTCTGGCGGGAATACACGCCGCGCTGGAATGCGGCATGTCCCCGGTGAAGCTGAACGCGGTGCTCATAGGCGGATTCAACGACAACGAGATCGAAAAGCTTTGCGCCCTCACCATAGATCTGCCGGTGGAGATGCGGTTCATAGAGCTTATGCCCATCGGGGACAACCGGGAATTCGGGGAAGGCGCCTATATACCCAACACCACGGTGCTGGAAAGACTGCCGGAGCTTGCGCCGCTGAAAACCGACGACGGAGTGGCGAGTCTTTTCAAATTGCCCGGAGCCAGGGGGCGGGTGGGACTCATAAGCCCCCTCAGCCACGAATTCTGTTCCCGATGCAGCCGTCTGCGGCTGACCTCCGACGGGTATTTGAAGCCCTGCCTGCATTCCTCGGAGGAGATACCGGTGCGGGGCCTGCACGGAGAAGAACTAAAAAACGCCATAAGCATGGCCATAAATCACAAACCCCCCAGGCACGGAGTGCTCTCTGCCGAGGAACGCTCCGAATCCCGCAGGGGCATGAGCGGAATAGGAGGCTGATAACATGGATTACACAGCGGCGGTAATAACGGTCAGCGACAGCTGCAGCAGGGGCGAGAACATCGACACCAGCGGCCCGCGGATAGCGGGCATGCTTTCCGACACGGGCTACAAGGTGGCATACACGGGCCTTGTGCCGGACGACAAGCCCCACATAGAGGCCGAGCTTTCAAAATGCGCGGACGAGCTGCAGATAGATCTTATACTGACCACCGGCGGCACCGGCTTTTCCACAAGAGACGTGACCCCGGAGGCAACCCGTGCGGTCATCGACAGAGAGGCACCCGGCATACCTGAGGTAATGCGCTGGGAGAGCCTGAAGATCACGCCAAGAGCCATGCTGTCGCGCTCTGTGGCGGGGCTGAGAGGTACCTCGCTCATCATAAATCTGCCGGGCAGCGAGAAGGCAGCCGCGGAAAATCTGGCCGCCGTGATAGACACGCTGGAGCATGCCCTGCGAATGGTGCGCGGCGGAGGTCACGGCGCGCGTTAAATGAAAAAATTGCTGCGGATTTAATAATCCGCAGCAATTTTTTTGCTTTTATCTTATGCTCATGGCCGCGTCGAAGCCGCTGTGTACGGCGTCGGCAATGCGGCCGCTCCTGACGGCGTCGCCTGCGCACACCACGTTGGGCAGCAGCGCTTTCAGCTTGATGTAGAGATCGTTCACGGGACGCACGCCCATGGACAGCACCACGCTGTCGGCGGGGAAGCGGTAAAGCTTGCCGGTCTTGTTGTCTGCCGTCAGCACGCCGTCCGGCAGTATGGCGGTGAGGGCGCGGCCGGTGTGAAACTCCACCGGCTCCGGACGGAGGCGCTCAAGCTCGTCGTCCGTCAGCTGGAACCAGTTGCCGGGAGCAATGTCGTCCGCCATCTCGATGATGGTGACCTGGTTGCCGTCTCTGCACAGGATTTCGGAGGTCTCCAGACCTGTCATGCCGCTGCCCACCACAACCACGCGCTGATTTTTCAGCTTTACGCGGCCATGGATGATGTCGGGAGCGGTGCAGACCTGTTTCCCGCCCACGCCTGGAATGGAGCGGGGCACCACGGGCACGCCGCCGGTGGCCACTACCACTGCGTAGGGATCCAGTTTGGCAATGGTTTCCGCGTCGGCCTCGGCGCCGGTTTTTACCTTCACGCCCAGTTTTTTCACGGAGGTCATCAGATCCTCCACGCACCAGCCAAGTTTGTCTTTCAAAAGGCATTCGGCGGCGGTATTTACCTGCCCGCCGGGCTTTTTGGCCTTCTCCAGCACGGTCACGGCAAAGCCGCGTCTGGCCAGTGTCTCCGCGGCCATCAGACCTGCGGGGCCCGCGCCCGCCACCACGACCCTGCGGCCGCCGCCGTCATGGGGCAGCTCACTCAGTTCCTTTTCCCGGCCCACGGCGGGGTTCAGGGCGCATTCGCCGTTTTTGCCCACTGTGGCGTTTTCCATGAAGGATTTGATGCAGTTCAGGCAGCCGATGCAGCGCTTTATGTCCTCAGGGCGGCCTTCCTCGATCTTTTTGACCCAGTATGGGTCGCATATGAAGGTCCGGGCGGAGCCGATGAAGTCCTGATAACCCTCCTCAAGCTGCTTCTCTGCCTGGTCGGGAGAGCGCATGAAATTGGCCGCTATGACAGGGATGGATACGGTTTCCTTGACGGCCTTGGCAAGATAGGCGCGCCAGCCCGGCTCAAAGGATGTGGGCTCCAGCCAGCTGTTATACACGTCGTAGCAGGCGCTGGTGACGTTTATGGCGTCCACGCCCAGTTCCTCAAGGCGTTTGGCGATGCGCCTGCCCTCCTCCAGGCCGTAGCCCTTGCCTGGCTTGCCGATGCGGTCGTACATCTCGTCGGCGGTGAGACGGACTATCAGCGGATAGTCCGGCCCGCATTCACGGCGTATGCCCTGGATTATTTCGGTGACAAAGCGCAGGCGGTTGTCGAAGGAGCCGCCGTACTCGTCGGTGCGCAGGTTGGTGTTCGGACTTAAAAACTGCTGGATCATATAGCCGTGGCCGCCGTGGAGTTCTACCGCGTCAACGCCTGCCTTCTTGCAGCGCACCGCTGCGTTTATGAAGTCGCGCTGCAGATTGTGTATCTCGCGTTTGCTCATGGCGTGTATGCGGGTGGCGCCGTGATTTGAAAGCTCGCACTTCGACGGGGCCTGCACAGACTGGCAGATGCCCATGGACTCCAGCTTCAAAAGGGCGGGAGTGCATTTGAACAGCACGTCCAGCACCTTGGGGAAGCGGTCGACTATGGGGATTATCACAGGCAGCGTATTTATGGAGCTGGCATAGCCCTGACGTCCGGGATGGTGCAGCTGTATGCACAGCTTGGCTCCCTGGGCGTGTATACGGTCGGCAAAAACGCGCATGGGCGCGATATGGTAATCATGGCTCATGGCAAGCTGCGTGAAGGTGGACGCGGCGCCCATGTCGTTCACGCGGCAGATGCCGGGAATGATGAGACCCACGCCGCCCTTCGCGCGCTCCTCGTAATAGGCCATCAGCTTTTCCGTGGGCATGCCGTTGGTCTGCCCCAGACTCATCTCCGCCGCGGTCATGACCGTGCGGTTTCGCACGGTCATGGAGCCTATGTTCATGGGGCTTAACAGCATATCATATGCCATGTATCTTCTCCTTCACGCTCTGGCCCAGCTCTGCCGCGGACCGGCCCGCATCAAGAACGCTCTGACCCAGCTCTGCCGCGGTCTTGCCGGCCTCGCGGACAGTCTGGCTCAGCTCTTCAGCGCTTTGACGAACCTCGCCGACGCTCTTGCGGATGCGCTCCTGCTGCACCTTTACCTTGGCCTCAAAGCGGCGCAGCTTGGCGCTTTCCAGATCCCAGTAGAGCGTGCGCACCGGAGGTACCACCGTCATCAGCACCTTGGCCACTCCGAACAGCGTGCAGGGGAATACGAAGGGTTTGCCGAACTCTATGCCCTCAACCATCTTGCGGGCGACCACATTCGGCTTCTGCACGGGGAAGGGCTTTTCAAACTTCAGCTCATTTGCCACCTTGAAGAAGTTGGTGTCGGTGGCCACGGGGTACAGGCAGGTGATCTGTAGATTTTTCGGCTTTTCCAGTCTTATGGCCTGCTGGAAGCCCTCCAGACCGAACTTGCTGGCCGAGTATATCGCGTAGCCGGGCATGGCCATCTGGCCGATGGCGCTGACGGTCATGGCAAGGATGCCGTCCCGGCCGCCGAGATGCTTGACATAGCGGGAGTATGTATAAATGGGGGAGAAGGTGTTGGTGCGGAACATGTCCTCCACCCGGTCCCAGTCGGTGTAATTGAACTGCTCGTAATAGGGGAAGCCGGCGTTGGCGTAAAAAATGTCGATTTTGTCGTACATCTGCTCGGCCCTGGCGAAGATCGTCTCCACGCCCTCGGCGGAGCTCACGTCGCACTCAAACGGGATGACGTTGGGCCCCATGCCGCGCAGATTGTCAACATGGCGGGCCACAGCCAGAATGCGATTGCCCTCGCCCTTCATGAGAAGTTTAAGCGTTTCAAGACCTATGCCGCTGCTGGCGCCTGTGAGAACTATATTTTTACCGGTTATCATTGTTCTTCCTTCTTTACTTGTCGTACTCGCCGAATTCGCAGCCCACGTTTTCGGTGGCTATTTCATCTATCAGAACTTCCTTCGGCCCTATCCTGCGGTACAGCTTCAGCGTGCCGGTGCCGTTGCCGCCGTTCCACAGGCGGTTGTGGCGCTTTGTGCCGTTGGGGGCTTCATAGTTTATATTCAGCATATCCTTCTTCTTGCAGCTGATGACGGTGTCCAGCTTCGCATTCAGCGTGGTCTGCACCACGTGCCAGTGTATCTCGTCCTCCGTCTCCTCGCAGTCGAACTGCGTGCCGGAACCGGTCCAGAACTTGGAGAAGTTGAACTCATAGTTTTTGCCCTCGTACCAGAACTCGCCCAGCAGCTTTCTGTCCAGCGCCACGCCGAACACCTTCGGCCGGCCGCCGCCTATGTTGAACACGCTGTTGGTAAGGCGTTTTCCGGTTTTCTTGCTGACAAGATTGTTGGAGGACAGCCACACCCAGGGGGTGGTAAAATCGCCGCCCCAGTTTTTGTCAGCGTAGCCGTAGCAGGTCTCCGGCTTAACGACATATTTTACGCCGTTTAGCGTCACTTCGCCGCTGAAGGCGGACTTCATGCCCTCCGCGTGCCAGAACATTTCGAAGGAATTGATGTCGCGGAAAAATTTGGACGCGCCATAGCCCACATGGAAGGCGACCTTCTTGTCTATCTTCAGATCCCAGCTCATGGAGCCAGCGTCGCACATCCACTCCGGATGGGCCTTGGCCTGCGCCTCGGTAATGCTTATGCTGCCGCGTGTATAGGTCTCGCTGCAATAGCAGTCGTCCGCCTCGATGGAATACGGCACCACAGGTGACACGCGCACATCCTTCCAGGGGAAGAAGCGGTGCAGCTGGCCGTGCTCGGCGCCCCAGAAGCCGGCGTTGACCATAAGATAAGAGGGCTTAACATGCTTTTTCTTTCCTTCCGGAAGATTCCAGGCTATTACGGGATCATCCTTGGCCCTGCCGGGGTTGCAGGTGAAGAACTCCACATAAAAGGGCTTGGTTTCTCCGGTCTGTGCGTTTTCGGCGGTGAAAGAATGCCACCACCAGTCGTATCCCCTCCTTGCCAGCGGTCCCTTGAGCATCCATGCGTCTCTTGAAATATCGCTTTTGTTTGACATGTGTGTCTTCCTCCCCAAAATTTTCGTGCTTAATGCTCAATCTTGAACATTAGTTACATTTTAACAGCAAACGGAGGAAATGTATATACAAAATCGGTCAGGATGCATATGAATGTTCCGCAAAACGATGCGCATTTGTGTGCCAATGAGTAAATGAATACAATACGAAAACTCCCCGGCCATGGCCGGGGAGCTTCAATATTTTCGATCATTCAAAGATTTTCCGCAGATAGCCGTAGCCCTCTTTTTCCATGTCTTCATATGGCACAAAGCGCAAAGCTGCGCCGTTTATGCAGTACCGGGTGCCGGTGGGCGTGCCGGGTTCGTCCCGGAAAACGTGACCCAGATGTGAGTTGCCCGCGCGTGAGCGCACCTCGGTGCGGAAGGAACCGTCGATGTCATAGGAACCGTCGTATCGTTCCGTCACGCAGGGCTCTTCGATGGGCTTTGAAAACGCGGGCCAGCCGCAGGTGCTGAGGAACTTGTCACGGGAAGAGAAAAGAGGCTCTCCGGTGGCGGCGTCCACATATATGCCCGTCTCGCCGCTGGCCCAGTAGGGACTGGAAAACGGCGGCTCGGTGGCGCCCTCCCGGATCACCCGGTAACCGGCCGGCGTCAGCCTTGCCTTCAGCTCGCTGTCGCCGGGCAGCGGATACCTGCCGGGATCCACCGCTGAGGCGGCGATGGCGCGCATTTTGGCCGGCGGTATGTGGCAATATCCGCCTGGGTGCTTTTCAAGATACCGCTGGTGGTATTCTTCGGCCGGGAAAAAGTTTTTGAGGGGCTTTATCTCCACGTGGAATTCCCCGCTCCGGGACCTGACCACCCCCGTGACCCGGTCTATTGCAGGGATGTCGGCGGGATCCGAATAGTAAATGCCTGCCTGGTACTGGCTGCCTATGTCGGGGCCCTGCCTGTTTTCAAGGGACGGATCGATAACCGAATAGTATGCAAATAGCAGCGCGTCCAGCGTGATGGCCGCCGGGTCGTAATCCACGCGCACGGTTTCACGGAAACCGGTGAGGCCGGTGCACACGGCTTCATAGCTGGCATCCGCCTCTCCGCTGCCGTTTGCGTAGCCGCTGACGGCGTCAGTCACTCCGGATATGGAGCGCATCAGCTTTTCCATACCCCAAAAACAGCCGCCGGCCAGATAAATGGTCCTGTTTTTTGTCATGATTTGACCTCCTTTAAGTTTATAATAACATTGTGCACGCGCCGGAACTGTCGCAGGCGCTACTGTACCGAAAAGAGCTGCATGTTCGCATAATTTGCATAATTGATTGACTAAATGAACAAACAAGAATAAAATATATCCGTTATGGATCAGGCGACTTACAACGGTTCGGATATTTTCGTTAATATGGAGAATCGCTGATGAAAAAAGCCAGTAAGACAATAAAAGATGCTGTCGAGGCACAGAGGTGCTATTTTTCCGATTACGGTGCCGAGATAGCGGCAAGAAACATCGAACTTGTGCGTACGATGTGCTGGGCAGGGATCGTCCTTTACATATTGTTTTATTCCGTTACCCAACTGTTTTTCAGCCAATGGAGCATCTCGCTGATTTACGGCGTGTATGTGCTGGTGCTCGCCGCGCTGCTGATATGGACGGACAAGGCGCGCAGAAACGGTCCGGTAGAGGTAAAAAAGGCAATGGCGCTGACAATGGCGACATACATTGCCACCATGGCAGAACTAATCGCCATAAGCGTGTTTCCACACCCGGATATCCCGGCGGCGTTTTTCCCGCTGTTTCTTGTGGCGGGGCCGGTAATGTTTATCCTTCCTGTGCGCCGGCAGCTGACCATAACGTTTGCCAGCTATATTACATTTGTTTGTCTTGCAGTCGAATTCAAACAGCGTCAGGTATGGCCGCATGAGCTTTTCGAGGTGACCACGGCGCTTGTTATGGCCGTGCTGGTAATACTGATGATGACCAAGCTGAGGGTCCAGGGCGAGAGCCTGAAAAGCAAGTATTACAACATGAGCCGGCAGGACGGACTGACCGGTATTCTGAATAAATCCGCCGGACTTGAAGCCGCACGGATCTATTTGCACGACAAGGATGAACGTGCTCATTTTGCCATACTGTTCGTTGATATAGACGATTTCAAAAAGATAAACGACACCTATGGCCATGTGGAAGGGGACTACCGCCTGAAGGATATAGGCGCCGTGCTGGAATCAGCGTGCCGGAAGAACGATGTGGTCTGCCGCTTCGGCGGGGACGAGTTCATGGTGCTGCTGAAGGACGTGGACAGAGCGGAGTTTGCCGAACAGAAGGCAGCATTGATCCTCGGCGCCACCCACGCTCTGGCGGAACGCAAATGGCCGGGCATGACCTGCAGCATCGGCATATGCTTTGCCGATGGGCGGGAATGCGTTGAAAAATATGTGGAGATGGCCGACAGCGCTTTGTATAAGGCTAAGGAGAAGGGCAAAAACAGCTATATTATGGCTGCGTACTGAGCTTTGCACGTCAGTCTGCGCCGGGAGGTGAACAGCCATGGATCGTATGAAGGACCTTGAGTCTGCGCACACGCACAAAGAAGGGGAAGGCACCGACAATATAGGCGAACTGGATATTTTCAAACTTATGCTTGACAGGTCGTCCAGGCTTGTTTATATAAGCGACAGGCATACGCACGAGATGCTGTATGCCAACAAAGCCGCGTGTGAACTCAACGGCGGCACCCCTGACGACTATCGCGGCAGAAAATGCTACGAGTATATCCGCGGGGAGAGCGAGCCGTGCAGCTGGTGCTTCCTCGACAGGATAAAGCCCGGAGAGCTGTACCAAGAGGAGCGCTACTTTCCGAAAACGGACACATACAACCGCATATCCGGCGAGCATATGAACTGGCAGGGCAGAGACGTCTTTGTACAGTATGTGGACGACATTACCCAGACGCAGAAACTGCAGAACAACCTTCAAGAGAGCCGGCGCATGTACAGGCTGGCCGTTGAGGGAGCGGAACTCGGCGTATGGAGATATGATGTCGCTTCCCGCACCATTACAACCCCTGCCATATACTGCGCCAGATATCCCCTGCCAACAGAATTTGAAAATGTGCCGGAAAGCGTTCTTGAATATTTCGTGCCCGAGGACAGACCGAAAGTCAGAAATATGTTTGCAGAGATAAACTCAGGCACACCGACGGTGACAAGGGAGCTGTGGCTGCATATGGGTCCAGGCATACCGCCCATATGCTGCCGAGTCACCTTCTCGGCAGTGCTGGATGATGACGGGATTCCGGTAAAGGCATACGGAGTCAGCCAGAATATTACGGCCCAGAAGGCTGAAAGCCGGAAATATGAGCGCTCGCTGGGCGAGCTTTTGGCGCTTAATCCTCAGGCGCTGTGCACTTTCCGCCTGAATCTCACGTCCAACCGCTGCGGAGGCGAGCACGGAAACTCAACATATATACAGCAGCTGCTCCGCGCCGATACCGCGGACGAGCTTTTCAACAATATCGCCTCAATTATCACGGATCCCGAGGACGCGAAAAACTTCGCCGTGCAGTTCAACAGAGAAAGATTCCTCAGGGACTTCGCGGCAGGAATAACCCATGTCTCGTTCAGCTATCACCGCAAGGTTGACAGCGGAGAGGCCCACCTTGTCACCACTTATCTCAATATGCTGCAAAACCCGGATACCGGCGATATCGAGGCCGTGGCATATTCGGTGGACAAGGAGTGGGAGCAGAAAGAGGAGGAGATCATCTCCGCCGTCACAAACCGGGAATACGACTATATCGCCCTTATCAATGTTAAGACCCGCAGGATAGAGTATCAGTACACATCTCCGAAGGCAGTCTCCACCGTATACCTGCGCATGGCGGATTTTGATGAGGCCATGAGCGGTGCGCTCACCGCGCTTATGTATCCGGAAGATCTGGACGACGGGCTTGCCGCCATCGCCCTGGACCACATAGAGGAGGTACTGAAAACAGAGAAGGAATACAGCTACTCATTCCGCTGCCGCGGCAATAGCGGAGGCGGCATGTACAAGCAGCTGTCGTTCAGATTCCTGAACGATAAAAACAGCGAGATACTGTTTACCAGAACCGACATAACCGATGCCTTCGCCCAGGAACAGGAGCGCACGGAAAAGCTGCGCCTTGCCATGCTGGAGGCCAAACACGCCAACGAGATGAAAACTGAGTTCCTCTCCAACGTCAGCCATGACATGCGCACGCCGCTGAACGCGGTGCTGGGTTATACCAAACTTGCCCTGAAGTCGGGACATACAGCCGATGTGACGGATTATCTGCAAAAGATCGAAAAAGCGGGAAATATACTGCTTTCGCTGATAAACGACACGCTGGATCTGTCAAAGATAGAAACCGGGGCCGTCACTCTGAAGCCGGAACCGGTGCCCTGCGGGGAGATCATCCAGAAGGTTGTATCCTCCGTGAAGCCCGCGATGGATGAAAAGCACATACAATTCACGTTTGAAAACAGCTCCCCGGTTATGGCCACCATTAACGCGGACGCTCTGCGGCTGCAGGAGATATTCATTAACCTGCTGTCCAACGCCGTAAAGTTCACGCCAGAGGGCGGCCAGGTGGCGCTGGCGGTGGAATGCGTGGGAACGGAGAAAAACTGCGTCCACGGCAGGATCACGGTGCGCGATACCGGCTGCGGTATGAGCGAGGAATTTCTGCCAAAAATATTCGAGCCTTTTACTCAGGAGCGTACCCCGGCGACGGCGGAGATACAGGGCTCCGGTCTCGGCCTTACCATTGTCAGGCGCCTGGTGGAGCTGATGCACGGCACCATCGAGGTGAAAAGCACTGTGGGCAAGGGCACGGAAATAACGGTGTGCCTGGACTTTGAAAAGGTCGACAACGGTCTGGGCGTCCGTGATGCGGACGGCACCGGCGCGAAAGATCTGCGCGGTTTGAACGTGCTTTTGTGCGAGGATAACCCGATGAACACGGAGATTGCGAAAAAACTGCTGGAGATGCGCGGCGTCAGCGTTACCTGCGCGGAAAACGGCGCGAAAGGATTGGAACTCTTCATTTCATCCCGGCCGGGTACCTTCGATACCATCCTCATGGATATCAGGATGCCGGAGATGGACGGAAACGAGACCGCGCGGCGCATGCGCGCCAGCGGTCACCCTGACGCTGAAAGAGTCACTATAATAGCCATGTCGGCAGACGCTTATGACGACGATGTTAAGCGCTCTGCCGAAGCCGGGATGAACGGGCATATAGCCAAGCCCATCGACCCGCAGAAGATGTATGCCGCCCTGCGCAGGCTGGCATAAAAAAATCCGCCCGAAAGGGCGGCTTTTTTGAAAAATACTATTGACTTGGAGCTAACTTCAGGTAATATACTGCCGCTGATGAAGGAACAAACAGGGCAGCAGCTTGAAAGGAGCGAAAAATGAGTTCAAAAGTATACTTTACTAAGGATATCTCCCCTGAAGGACTTGCACGCATATATGACGCGCTGGGCACGGCGCTGAAGGGCAGGGTCGCGGTGAAAATATCCACAGGCGAGCCCGGCGGCCACAACTATCTGCACCCCGAGCTTATCGCACCGTTGGTGAAGAGGCTGAACGGCACTATAGTGGAGTGCAACACCGCCTACGACGGCAGGCGCCACGAATCCAAAGATCACTGGCAGGCCATCAGAGATCACGGATTTACGGATATCGCACCCTGCGATATTATGGACGAGGACGGCGAGATGGCCATTCCCGTGAAGGGCGGTACCCATCTTAAGGAGAACGTGGTGGGATCGCATCTTAAAAACTACGACTCCATGCTGATGTTGTCCCATTTCAAGGGCCATATGATGGGCGGCCTGGGCGGGGCACTGAAAAATATGTCCATCGGAGTGGCCTCGGCCCGCGGAAAAGCGATTATCCACGGCGTGGGCGACCCGGACAAGATCTGGACAGCGGATCACGACTCTTTCCTGGAGTGCATGGCCGACGCCGACAGGTCCGTGGCGGATTATATGGGGGCGGACAATATGGCGTATATCAACGTTGCCAACCGCCTGTCCGTGGACTGCGACTGCGATTCCCACCCCCACGACCCCGAGATGGCCGACATCGGCATATTTGCTTCCCTGGACCCCGTGGCGCTGGACAAGGCCTGTGTGGACGCAATCTACGCCTCCCCGGATCCTGGCAAGGCCGCACTTATAGAGCGAATGGAATCCCGCCACGGTATCCACACGGTGGAAACGGCGGCGAAGCTGGGTCTCGGCAGTATGGAGTATGAGATCGTAAGCATAGACTGAAAGGAGCGATCTGAAATGGCAGTTACAGAAAAAGCGCGCGCATATCATGATAAGATGGCGCCGGGCTTTGTGTCCGACCTGGAGAGGACCGACCCGGAATTTCTGGAAATATACAAAAACTTCGCTTTCGACGAGGTGCCGAACAGCGACGATCTGGACGACCGAACCAGATTCATCGCCGTACTTTCCTCGCTCATCGGCTGTCAGGCCGTCGACCAGTTCAGGGCCATGATCCCGGCGGCCATGAATTTCGGCGTGACGCCGGTGGAAATTAAGGAAATCGTATATCAGGCCGTTGACTACTGCGGCATGGGACGGGTGTTCCCATTCTTGAGGGCGACGAACGAGGCACTGGAAAAGCTGGGCGTTGAGCTGCCGCTGCCGGGGCAGTCGGCGACAGACAGGGATACCCGCCTGGAAGCCGGAATACAGGCCCAGGTTGATATTTTCGGCGAGGGAATGAGAAACTTCACAAAATCCGGCCCGGAGGAGACAAGGCACATAAACGTCTGGCTTGCGGGAAACTGCTTCGGCGACTACTATACCCGGGGCGGGCTGGATTTCCGGACGCGGGAGATGTTAACCTTTTGCTTCCTTGCCGCCCAGGGAGGCTGCGAAGCGCAGCTAACTGCCCATGCCGGCGCCAATATGCGCCTGGGCAATGGCAGGAATTTCCTTATAAAGATAGTGTCTCAGTGTCTGCCGTACGTGGGCTACCCACGTTCCCTCAACGCGCTGCGCTGTGTGGATGAAGCCGCAGAAAAACAGAAAGGATGAAAGAAAGTGACTGAAAATATCAATATGGACGGCATCTTCCCGCTTGGGGAGAATATGCCGCCGCAGTTTGCAAAATTCTTCACGGGTACGGCCCATCTTAACATGCTCACCATTCAGGGCGTGCCCATCGGCAGCGTGACTTTTGAGCCAGGCTGCCGCAACAACTGGCACATACACCACAAGGGCGGACAGATACTGCTGGTTATCTCCGGCCGCGGCTGGTATCAGGAGTGGGGGAAACCCGCCCGCGCCCTGCGGCCAGGCGATGTGGTGGAAATACCGCCGGAGGTGAAGCACTGGCACGGCGCCGCACGGGACAGCCGCTTTTCTCATCTTGCGGTGGAGATCCCCGCACAGGGCGGTTCCAACGAATGGCTGGAGCCAGTCACGGATGACGTGTACGGCAAGCTGGACTGAAGGGAGAAAGACTATGACAATAGCGGAGGTTGCAAAAAAATATGACCTCAGTCCCGACACCCTGCGCTATTACGAGCGGGTGGGGCTGCTGCCGGAGGTGGGCCGCACGCCGGGCGGCATCCGGAATTATACGGATAAGGACTGCGCCTGGGTGTCGTATATAAAGTGCATGCGCTCTGCAGGCGTTTCTGTGGAGACGCTGGTGGAATACGTGAGACTGTTTCATTTGGGGCCGGAGACCATAGCGGCAAGAAAAAAGCTGCTCATGGAGCAGCGGGAGCAGATAATAGCCCGCATAGCCGAAATGAACGAGGTGCTGGCAAAACTGGACTGGAAGCTGGACGGCTATGAGGAGCGCATGCTGAAATATGAAGAGCAGCTGAAATAAAAAAATCCTCCGTCTTTCGACGGAGGATTTTTTCAGGTTAAATCAAAGAGCCTGGACGTTCACAGCGCGCATCTTGCGGCTGTCCTTGGGATCGGGCTCGGTGTCATAGCTGACCTTCTGGCCCTCGGCCAGAGTCTTGAAGCCGTTGCCCTGGATGGCGGAGAAGTGCACAAACACGTCGCCGCTGCCGTCGTCGTTGGAAATAAAGCCGAAGCCCTTGCTCTCGTTAAACCATTTTACAGTACCGTTCATTACAGTACCTCCTGAAATAAAAGTTATTCGAAATCGTGCAAACGAAAAAACCACCGGTGTCAAGTCAAAATGGAAATTGACTTACATCCAGTGGCAATCAATCACTACATTCAGAATACAAATGATAGTATACACAGAATTTTGAAAAAAGCAAGCTATATTTCATAAAACCTGAAATATTTTCAAAAAACAGACCGCGCCGCATCGAGGCGGCGCGGTCACAGATCAAAATATGTCTTCTTCCACTTTGTCGGGCGGAGTTTCCAGCAGCTCCGGATGGGTCACAAGATCCTTTAGGTTTTTCAGCACTGTGGCGTAATAGTGGCCGTCCACGATGCGCTCGTCCATGGTGGCCTTTATGTCCAGATACTTGTTTTCCACCATCTCTCCGCGGCGGTTCAGTTCAAATTTTTTCCGTTTCGCGCCGAAGGCAATGAACACCGGCAGGGTGCCGAAATTGTATATATGGTGATATATGGGCTTGATGCCCAGGGAACCCAGGTCGGTAATAATCATGGAGCCATGGAAGGGACTTACGTCCATCCAGCCCTTGGGAAGCCAGCCAAAATAATCAATGATGCGGATGATGCCCATGGCCAGGCGCAGCACAAAGCGGGGGATCTTGGTGATGGCATTGGCAAAGTCCTCGGTACCGTTGTCCTCGCCGGAGGACTTGACCTCGTCAATCGCCTCGTTCATCCTGCGGTATACGTCGTATATGGTGTCGGTGGGTTCAAATTTTACCTTGATGGTGGTCTCCTCGGCGTTGAGCTCCAGGGTTTTCTTGATGGTGAGGACGATCTCAATGTCGTTGTGGGAGTAAATGTGCCGGCCGGCAATAAAGCGGTTCAGGGCGGGGAACAGGGCTATGCAGCGCACATATGCAGCAATAAGCACATGCAGAAAGCCGATGCCCTTGTAGCCCTTTACGCGCTGTGCCCGCAGCCAGCGATCGGCCTCGGTTATCTCAAAAGAGTCGGAATAGAAAACGAACGCGTCGTTTCGTGTGGGCATGACGAAGGGAATGAACTTGCTGAAGCCGGGGAGAGAGCGGATGAGCCTGCCCTCGCGTCTGTCGCCCATACGGCGCTTGTATGTTCTTTTAGCCATCGCAAAAGCCTCCATGAACAGGAAAGGTTTTAAATTTTTAAGTATTTCTGAGCTATTATACATTTAATATTTTCGGTTGGCAATACCAAACTGAAAAAACAAGACAATTTAAGTTTTGACTGATGTTCACAATTAATTTGAAAAAACGATTGACAAAATCTTAACATATACGTACAATAAACTCTAAGGTGTCAAGACAGGACAACTGATCAAGGCAGATTTTTACTCCCGTTTCCGCCTGCTTCCGCGGCATCGGGGGACTCAGATGAGGAAAAGAAAAAGTGTTGAAATATCAATGCTTTCGGCAAAAATTTGACAATCCCCAATTGCGCAAACTTTGTCAATGAAAAGTGCTACAAATTCCTTGATTTGGTGGGACCTGTTTGATATTATATACACGCATGTTCAGGCCAAAAAAACTAATATTAACATTTTTTCGGCTAAAACCTGGTAAAGGGGGGAGGTGTGTCAATGTCATTTGAAGCAATTAATACGATCTCCGAAGCGGAGGGAAGCGCGAAAGATATGAAATCCGCGGCGGAAGCGCAGGCGAAGGAGAGAATCGCAAAGGCCGAAACGGCCGGGAAGGCTGCCGTGGAAGCGGCGCTCGTCAAGGCGGCATCGGAACTTAAGGAACTTCAGGCAAAAGCCGACGAAAAGGCTAAAGCCGAGGCTGCGGATCTGTCCGCCACAACGGAGAACAAAAAAGCATCCCTGAGAGCCCGGGCGGAGGACCGCATTGACAAAGCGGCGGAACTTGTCGTGGAAAGGATAGTGAACAGTTAATGGCCATTGAAAAAATGAAAAAGCTGCGTCTGATGGCCGTCCGTTCGCAGAAGGAATCCCTGATGCGCGACATGATGCTGCTTGGCTGTGTGGAAGTCACGGAGCCTCAGCGGGAGATGTCTGATCCGTCGATTTCGTCGAAGGTGAAGCACGAGAGCAGCGAGCTTGTACGGTACAGGGCGCAGCATGCGTCCCTGGTGCACGCAGTGGAACTGCTGGACAAGTACGCTCCGCAGAAGAAGCCCCTTCTGGCACCAAGACCCGAGATCGACTGTGATGCCTTTCTGGACGCAAGTTCCATTGACGCAGGCTTAAAGACTGCGTCGGAGATCGAAGCCGCGGAGGAGCGCATAAAGCGCATCGGCGCGGAGAACAGCCGCCAGCAGGGAATTATCGAATCGCTGGCGCCCTGGATAGACTTTGACATGCCTCTTGAGTGCACCGGCACCCAGAGAACGGCTGCCGTTACCGGTATGCTGCCCGCTTCCGCAGATTTTGCTGCGGCGCAGGCCGCCGCCGCTGCGGTGACTGAGGAGGCGGAGATGTTTCTGATTTCCGCCGACAAGGACGCGCAGTATTTGGCGTTTGTGTGCTTCAGGGAAGATCTTCCAAAGATTCTGGAGGCACTCAGGCCCTTTGCATTTTCCCAGTCGGCCCTCACCGGTATGACCGGCACGGCCAGAGATAATACGCAAAAGGCCATCAACACCATCGAGGAGCTGGCAAAGGAGCGGGAGGCTCTGGAGGCGGGGATCGCCGCCAAGGCCGACAGGCGCGACGAGCTTAAGCTCTGCGCCGACCGGATGAGCACAAAGATCAACGGCGCTGAGGCGGAGGACAGACTTTACGGCATGGATTCCGCTATTGTGCTGGAGGGCTGGATGCTGGCTGACAAGGAGCCCGAACTGGCAGCCCTGTTCGAAAAATATGACTGCGCATGGGAGACGGAGGATCCGGATCCTGAGGAATACCCGGCTGTTCCCGTCAAGCTGCGCAACAACAAGGTCACCCATGCGCTGAACATGGTAACCAACATGTACAGTCTCCCGGCCTACAACGGTCTGGATCCCAACCCGCTGATGACCCCGTTCTTCATCCTGTTTTACGGCCTGATGCTATCGGATATGGGCTACGGCGCGCTGATGATCATCGTGGCGCTGCTGGTGATGAAGAAGACACGGCCGCGGGAGGGAACGCTGACCTTCACCCAACTGATGCTGTACTGCGGCATATCGACCTTTATAGTCGGCGCCATAACCGGCAGCTTCTTCGGCGACGCAATATATCAGGTCGTACATATGATCAACCCCGCAGCTACTACCCTTACGGCGGACATGCCTCTGGGCTACAAGCCGCTGTTCACGCCGCTCAACGACGCGCTTCCCGTGATGATCGGCGCTATGGGCCTGGGCGTTATACAGCTCAACGTAGGCCTTGCCGCCAACTTTGCCAAGGAATGGCGGCGCGGAGAAAAGCTGGACGCCATACTCAATGAAGGTATGCTGTGGGTTATCCTTATAGGCATAATCCTCACCGTTCTCAAGGTGGCCGCTGGAAAGATTCTGCTCATTGCCGGCGGCGTCGTGCTGCTTTACGGCGCAACCCGCGGGGTAAAGGGCGTGGGCGGCAAATTTGTCGCGGTGCTCAACTGCATATACAGCAATGTGACGGGCTGGTTCGGCGATATACTGTCATACTCCCGTATCATGGCTCTTATGCTGGCGGGCAGCGTTATCGGTGAGGTGTTCAACACAATAGGCTCCATAACAGGGAATATTTTCCTGTTTATCATCATCTTCCTCTTCGGACACACGCTGAACTTCCTGCTGAACCTGCTGGGCTGCTATGTGCACGACCTGAGACTTCAGTGCCTGGAATTCTTCGGCAAGTTCTACGAGGACGGCGGCAAGCCTTTCAAACCCCTCAATATCAATACAAAATATTATGATATCGCTAAATAAGTAGGAGGAAAATAAAAATGGAATTTCTGTTTGGTCATTCTGGACTGGCAATCGGTCTTCTCGGCGCCGCACTGTCCGCATGTCTCTCCGCCGCCGGCTCATCTGTGGGCTGCGGCATCGCCGGTGAGGCCGGCGCAGGCCTCGTAACCGAGCAGCCGGAAAAATTCGGCAAGGTCATGATACTCCAGGTCATCCCCGGCACCCAGGGCCTGTACGGTCTGGTCGTATGGTTCTTCGCGATAATGCAGATGGGCCTGCTCAACGGCACCGCGTCCGATCTGAGCTTCGTCCAGGGCTGCCGCTACTTCTCCGCCTGCCTGCCCATGGCCATCGGCGGTCTGGTATCCGCTATCGCGCAGGGCAAGGTTGCTGCCGCTTCCGTCAGCCTCCTCGCAAAGAACCCCGACCACTGGGCAAAGGGCATGATCCTCTGCATCACCGTTGAGTTCTACGCCATCCTGTCTCTGCTGGCCTCCTTCATGATGCTGGTCAACATCAAGTGATCAAATTTCGCGTAATCCAAATTAAGACAGGAAAGGCAGGACTTTGAATGAAAGGTATTGAAAAAATAACCGCTCATATCGAAGCCGATGCAAAAGCTGAGGCTCAGGCCATTCTGGATGCTGCCGACGCCAAGGTCCGCGAGACCGAGGCGCAATACAACCAGAAGGCGCAGGACGAATACTGGGCAAAGATCAAAGCGGGCACCAGGGACTGTGAGGACCGGGTGCAGCGCATGAATCGTCTTGCGGCCATGGAGTCGAAGAAAGCCATCCTTGCCACAAAGCAGGAGATGGTGAAGAAAGCCTTTGACAAGGCGCAGGAGATGATCATTTCTCTGCCGGCCGACAAGTACACGGCTTTTCTGGCAAGACTTGCCAGCGAGTCAGCTTCCACCGGCGAGGAAGAGGTCATCTTCAATGAGCGCGACAAAAACAGCTGCGGCGCAGAGGTGGTCAAGGCCGCCAACGCCAGACTTGCGGAAAAGGGCGTCAAAGCCGGCCTGAAGATGTCGGACGAGACCGTCGCCATTCAGGGGGGACTTATTCTCCGCCAGGGCGGCATAGAAGTCAACTGCACGGTTGAAACTCTGGTGGACATGTGCCGCGGAGAGATGTCGTCCCAGCTGGCGGAGGTCATGTTCCAATGAATTTTGGCCGGAATCCCGCAAAAGGGAGGTAGGAAATTGGCTAATAAGGCTAACAAGAAAGAAGATTATCTTTATCTGTCCTCATTGCTTCGCGCCAGGGAAGCGAAAATGCTTACCCGCGAAAAAGCGGAGCGCATGCTTGATGCCGCTACCTATGAGGAAGCCGCCAAAATGCTTACAGACTGCGGATACAAGGACTTTTCAGAGCTTTCGGCCAAGGATGTGGAACAGGCGCTCAACGACCGCAGGGCCGCTGAGTTTGCCGAGATGGCCGCCATCGCGCCGAACAAGAAGCTCGTGGACGTGTTCCGCATGAAATACGATTATCACAACGCCAAGACGCTTATCAAATCAGAGGCCGAAGGCATAGACCGCTTTGATCTGATGAGTTCCTCCGGCAGAATAACGGTGGACGAACTGACAGCCGCCTTCCGCGAGGACAAGTATCTGGGCATTCCCACGGTTCTGGCGGACGCCATGATGGAAGCGAAGGCCACTCTTGCCCGCACGGGCAACCCGCAGCTTTCCGATTTCATCCTGGACCGCGCGTATTTTGAAGAGCTTTTCCGGGATGCTGAGGAGCTGCAGAGCAAATTCCTCAACGGCTACGCAGAGACCATGATCGACTCCGCAAACCTTCGCAGCGCGGTGCGCACACTGCGCATGCACAAGGACACGGACTTCCTGCGTACGGCGCTAATCCCAGGAGGAAGCGTCGCCGTTGAGAGACTCATCATGGCTTCGGTATCCGGAGAAGGTTTGGCGGCTCTGTTTCAGAACACGATTTTGGAAACTGCTGCAAACTGCGGCGCTGAGGCCGCTAACGGCGGTGCCATGACGAAGTTTGAACTGGAGTGCGACAACGCGGTGACGGCTTATCTGTCCAATGCAAGGCTTGTGGGATACGGCGAGGAACCGGTTATAGCGTATCTGGCCGGGCTTGAGGGGGAAATCACCACCGTCAGGATGATACTTACAGGCAGGCTTGCCGGCATAGCGCCGGACGTCATCCGGGAAAGGCTGCGTGATATGTATGCTTAAGATTGCTGTCATAGGCGGCCGCGAGACCGTCATGGGTTTCAAGGCCCTGGGTCTTGAGGCTTGCCCCGTGGCAAACGCCGACGAGGCGAGGGAAATGCTGAGAAAGCTCACCAAGGAGTCGGAAGAGTACGCGATAATCTATATCGAGGAAAATCTGGCAGTCTCCCTGCAGAGTGAGATAGACAGATTTAAGGACAGCCCAACCCCCGCGATAATCCTTATCCCCGGCAGGGAAGGCCCCATGGGCCTGGGACAGTCGGCACTGAAGGCCGCGGTCGAGCGGGCGGTCGGCACCAACATTTTGGACAACTGATTCACCCGTTCCTTAATTTTCAAAAAAGGAAGGTATATAAATGAGCGGAACTGTTACAAAGGTTTCCGGACCGCTTGTGGTGGCCAAAGGCCTGGCCGACGCCAACGTCTCGGACGTTGTCCGTGTCGGCAGCCAGCGGCTCATAGGCGAGATCCTGAATATGACCGGAGATTCAGCCTCCATACAGGTTTACGAGGAGACTTCGGGCCTGGGCCCCGGCGCTGTCGTTGAGACTACCGGAATGCCCATGTCCGTGGAACTTGGGCCCGGTATGCTGGACAACATCTACGACGGCATCCAGCGCCCGCTGCCTGAGATAAAGGCGCTGGCAGGCGACACCATCACCAGAGGCACCGACGTACCAGCGCTTAACCGCCAGAAGAAGTGGGAATTTGTCCCCGTTGCCAAGGTGGGCGACAAGGTCGCCGCCGGCGACGTTCTTGGCACTGTGCAGGAGACCACCGCAATCCTCCACAAGATCATGGTACCCAACGGCATCAGCGGCACTGTCACCAAAATCGAGAGCGGCGAACATACCGTCGCCGACGTGGTGGCCGCTGTTAAGGACGACGCCGGCAACGAGCACGAGCTGACCATGATGCAGAAGTGGCCTGTCCGTGTTTCCAGACCCTACACCAAAAAATTCCCGCCCAGCCGTCCAATGAACTCCGGACAGCGCATTATCGATACTCTGTTCCCAATCGCCAAGGGCGGCACCGCCGCAGTCCCCGGCCCCTTCGGTTCGGGCAAGACCGTGGTGCAGCACCAGCTGGCAAAGTGGTCTGACGTTGATATAGTCGTCTACATCGGCTGCGGCGAGCGCGGCAATGAGATGACCGACGTTCTTATGGAGTTCCCGGAGCTGAAGGATCCCCGCAATGGCGAGCCTCTGATGAAGCGCACCGTGCTGATCGCCAACACCTCCGATATGCCCGTGGCTGCCCGTGAGGCCTCCATATACACCGGCATCACCATAGCCGAGTACTTCCGCGACATGGGCTACGATGTGGCAGTCCTTGCAGACTCCACCTCCCGCTGGGCAGAGGCTCTGCGTGAGATGTCCGGCCGTCTGGAAGAGATGCCCGGCGAGGAAGGATACCCCGCATACCTGGCCTCCCGTATCGCCCAGTTCTATGAAAGAGCCGGCTGCGTGGAGTGCATAGGCGCCGAGCAGCGCCGCGGATCTGTCACCGCCATCGGCGCCGTATCGCCTCCGGGCGGCGATATTTCCGAGCCTGTCTCCCAGGCCACCATGCGCATAGTCAAGGTCTTCTGGGCCCTGGACTCCGCGCTGGCATACGCCCGTCACTTCCCGGCCATCAACTGGCTGACCTCGTACTCCCTGTACGTGGATACCCTGAGACCTTGGTATGAGAAGGAATTCGGCGCAAAATACATGGCCAACCGCGACAAAACCATGCACATCCTCCAGGAGGAGGCCGAACTGCAGGAGATTGTGAGACTGGTCGGTATGGACGCTCTGTCCCCGGCGGACCGCCTCACCATGGAGACTGCAAAGAGCATCCGCGAGGACTTTCTGCAGCAGAACGCCTTCATCGACGAGGACGCCTATTCTTCATACGCCAAGCAGTTCAAGCTGCTGGACACCATTCTGCTCTACGATACGCTCTGCCGCGACGCGCTGTCCAAGGGCGCTGCCGTCAACAAGCTGTTCGCCATACCCGTGCGCGAGGAAGTCGGCCGTGCAAAGACTGCCGATCCCGACAAATTCTCTGAGATCTATGACGGTCTGGCCGACAAGATGAAGGCCCAGATCAACGAAGTCATCGAGGGAGGCGAGGAAGCATGATAAAAGAGTATAAGACCATACGCGAAGTCGCCAACCCCCTGATGGTCGTTGAGCATGTCGAGGGAGTTACCTACGACGAGCTGGCCGAGATAGAGCTTCCCAGCGGTGAGAAGCGCCGCTGCAAGGTCCTCGAGGTCGAGGGCGACAAGGCGGTCGTTCAGCTGTTCGAGTCCGCACAGGGCATCAACCTGGCGGAGTCCAAGGTGCGCTTTTTGGGCCACCCGCTGGAACTGGCTGTTTCCGAGGATATGCTGGGCCGCGTCTTCAACGGCATGGGCCAGCCCATCGACGGCGGCCCCGAGATACTGGCCGAGGCACACCGCGACATCAACGGCCTGCCCATGAACCCGGCAGCCCGCGCCTACCCCGCTGAGTTTATCCAGACCGGCGTTTCCACTATCGACGGCCTGAACACTCTGGTCCGCGGCCAGAAGCTGCCCATATTCTCCGGCTCCGGCCTGCCCCACGCCGCACTGGCAGCCCAGATAGCCCGTCAGGCAAAGGTGCTGGGCGACAACGAGACCTTCGCCGTCGTCTTCGCCGCAATAGGCATCACCTTTGAGGAGTCCGAGTACTTCATCTCCGACTTCCGCCGCACAGGCGCCATCGACCGTACCGTGGTCTTTTCAAACCTGGCCAACGACCCCGCAGTCGAGCGTATAGCCACTCCGCGTATGGCTCTGACCGCAGCCGAGTATCTGGCCTTTGAGAAGGACATGCAGGTGCTGGTAATCCTCACCGATATCACCAACTACGCCGAGGCCCTCCGTGAGGTCTCCGCCGCCAAGAAGGAAGTCCCCGGCCGCCGCGGCTACCCCGGCTATCTGTACACCGACCTTGCGACCATGTACGAGCGCGCCGGCCGCCGTCAGGGCAAGAAGGGCTCCATCACCATGATTCCCATTCTGACAATGCCCGAGGACGACAAGACCCACCCCATCCCCGACCTTACCGGCTACATCACCGAGGGTCAGATCATCCTCTCCCGTGAGCTGCACCGCAAGGGCATAGTGCCTCCCGTGGACGTGCTGCCTTCTCTGTCCCGTCTGAAGGATAAGGGCATCGGCGTCGGCAAGACCCGCGAGGATCACTCCGGCACCATGAACCAGCTGTTTGCGGCGTACTCCCGCGGCAAGGAAGCCAAGGAGCTGATGACCATTCTGGGCGAGGCTGCTCTGTCCGACGACGATAAGCTGTTCGCCAAGTTCTCGGACGAGTTTGAACGCCGCTACGTAAACCAGGGCAACGAGACCAACCGCTCCATCCAGGAGACTTTGGATCTGGGCTGGGAGCTGCTGAGCATGCTGCCGAGAACCGAGCTCAAGCGAATTAAGCCTGAGCTTATCGAGAAGTACATGCCCAAGAAGGAACAGTAAGAACTCTTTTGATTCGGAGGTGATGCTATTTGGCAAACACCGTTATTACCCCGACCCGAATGGTGCTGAACCAGCAGAAAGCCCGTCTGAAGACGGCTCGCAAGGGCCACAAACTGATGAAGGACAAATGCGACGAACTTATGCGCCAGTTCATGGACGTGGTAAAGCTCAATAAGCAGCTTCGTACCCGTGTCGAAGAGGGTCTTACCGCCGCTTTCGCGTCACTGCAGGTGGCAAGCTCCATAATGTCTCCGGACATGCTGGAGCAGTCGCTTCTGTATCCGCGCCAGAGCGTCGAGTTGGGTATGAGCTTCAAAAATATCATGAGCGTCAACGTGCCTCAGTACAGCTTCCACACGAAGAACAACGATCCGTCGGAGATTTACCCCTACGGTTTCGCTCAGACTTCCGGAGAGCTGGACGACGCGCTGGACAAGCTGGCCCGCGTGTTCCAGGACATGCTGGAGTTGGCCCAGGTGGAAAAGACCATGCAGCTTTTGGCGGAGGAGATCGAAAAGACCCGCCGCCGTGTCAACGCGCTGGAGTACGTCATGATCCCGGAGCTGGAGGGAAATATCAAGTATATTTCCATGAAGCTGGAGGAAAATGAGAACTCCACCAAGGTGCGTCTGCTGAAGGTCAAGGAAATGGTCCTGCAGGACGCTCACCATTACGAGTAATTGCCAAAATAAGATCCCGCGCCGAAAGGCGCGGGATCTTATTTTATGCCGGAGCAAAGACAAAATTATTTGACCTGCCGCAGCTCGCCCTGCACCACATTGTCGCGGTCGAAGGCGGAGGTCATGGCGTTGATCACACGTTTCTTGTCGGCACTCCATAATGGCGCCACAAGCTCGCGCTTGGCCCCGTCGCCGGTGAGCCGGTGTACCACCATGTCGGGCGGTATGCGCCGTATGCAGCCTTCCAGCAGTTCAAAGTATCTTTCCATGGTAAGGGCCTGAAATTTTCCCGCGGCATAGTCCAAAGCCAGATCCGTGCCACATAACACGTGCAGCAGCTGAAATTTTACTCCGTCTGCGCCTGAGGAGCCGATGTAGGAGGCAGTGTCGTATATCATGGCGTCGGTCTCTCCCGGCAGACCTATTATCATGTGTACTATGACCGTGATCCCGCGCTTTTTCAGCTCGCGAACGGCACTGTCGAACACGGGAAGCTCATAGCCACGGCGGATGTACCGCGCCGTCTCCGGGTGGATGGTCTGGAGACCCAGTTCGACCCACACGGGCTTTATGCGGTTCAGTCCTGCAAGCAGCTCCAGCGTATCCTCGGGCAGGCAGTCGGGGCGGGTGGCTACGGACAGCGCGGCTATATCCGGATGGCTGATGGCCGATGTGAACAGCCGCTCCAGCTTTTCGTGAGGGCCGTAGGTGGAGGTGAAGCTCTGAAAGTACGCGATGTATTTCGCATCCTTTTCCTTTGCCCCCACCGCGGCCTTGGCTTTTTCAATGGCGGCGCCCACGTCCGTTGAGGCATCGGCGGCAAATTCTCCGCTGCCGCCTGAGCAGAAGATGCAGCCCCGGGTGTCCAGCGTCCCGTCGCGGTTGGGGCAGGTGAAGCCGCCGGAGAGCGCCAGTTTGTATACCTTGCAGCCGAAGCGCTCCCGCAGATATTTGTTTACAGAATAGTAATGCTCCATGTTTTCCTCAAAAAAGCGCCCCTCAGGGCGCTTTTTCATTTCCGCTTCTTTTTGAAAAGTTTTGATCTGTATTGAATTACCAGCATCATTCCGAAAAGGACATACAGTATGCCGTACACTATCCACGTCCAGGTCATGCTCCTGGCCACAAAGCCCAGCAGCATCAGCATGGGCGCGCCCAGCACAATGCTCCAAAGATTCTGGTAGATAAGGTTGTGGGAAGCCGGGGTTTCAAAGAGAGGATCTATCTCCCGCAGAAGGATGATACCGGTGGACGCCGTGCCGGTATTCATGCCGTACAGCGATAAAAACGCCTCGTCGGAGTAGTCTGGGAACAGTACCCGGCAGACTCTGATGTTGTACCAATAGGTGATAACGGCGCCGGCTATGCAGATTAGTACAAGCGGCAGGATGAACTCCTTGTGCTTGAAGGCCTCCAGACTGATGGCCGCGATGGAGGCCGTCACCATGACGTCGAAGAAAAGGCCGCTGATGCGATTGAGCATGAAGTTGTTGATATAGTCCCGGTGTACCACGCCCTTTGCCCGCAGCTTCGTAAGGATGTTTTTGAAAAGTATGGCGAAGGCGGTGCCGACCAGGAAGTTGAAGCCCCAAAGAAGCGGCTTGACAGTACCCACCCAGAAGCCGCCCAGACTGTCCAGCCCCTTGGTGACGTACCACATGGCGGCAAAAGCGATAAAATATGTAGCGAAGACTATTGCCACCTGCACTGTGAGCTTGTCCATGGATTCGGACAAGGGTATCTCGCCCTTTTCAGTGATGATGCTGGCGTTGAGATCTTCGATTTCCTCCGCGTTCTGCACCTGAGCGCGTTTGTCGCCCGCCCGGCGGAGCCGGTTGAGGTAGTACACGCCGCCTATGCTGGCGGAGACAAAGCCCATGGCCGCCACGGTGAGGCCGAAGCTGGCGCCGTTTTCAAAGGCGGGGTACATGGTGTAGTTCTGATATATTGTGCCCCAGTTCAGCGCCTGACCGGGACCCTGACCGTAGCCCATGGGCAGCAGTATGCCGCCTGCGGCGTAGCTGCCCACAAGATAAAACAGCGGAATGGTAACAGTTAGACCGATGATGCCCTGAAGCAGATATGAACCAACGACCACCGTGGAGGTGCTGAAAACATCCCGGCGGGCGGTCTTCTCACGCCGTCTGCCGTCCGCCTTGCGCCAGGCAAGGGCAACAAAACCAAGGCCCAGACCGTGGAAGGTCAGCGCCTCCAGCGTGGCGGTATTGAACATGGAGTGCCCAAAGGCGGCCTTAAAAGCCCAGTCGGCCAGCAGAATGAGAAAGCCGCCCAGCACGGAGGAAGGGATAAGAGATTTGCGGAGAAATGGGACGCGCCTGCGCAGGAGATTGGCTGCCAGCATTCCGATAAACAGAATGGACAGCACGATAACGAACGACCAGACGTCCAGATTCCAGAAGTTGCTGCCGGTTGTCATTCGACTACCTCCGAACTGCTAAAAAAATATTAAGTATTCAAGCAGATAATAATATACGATAGGCTGTGTCGGTTGTCAAAGGAATTGTGGACAAGCGAGGACGACAGGTATAAAATAACAGTTATAAATAACCGAAAGGAGCCGGTATTTTGAAAATAACATTTCTCGGCGCAGACCACGAGGTCACCGGAAGCATGACGCTTATAGAGGTCGGCGATAAAAAGGGCATCGTGGACTGCGGTATGGAGCAGGGCAAAGACATCTTTGAAAATCAGCAGCTGCCGGTGGCCCCCGGCACACTGGATTTTGTGCTGCTCACACACGCGCACATCGACCACTCCGGCAACCTGCCGCTTCTATATAAAAACGGCTTCCGGGGCAGCGTATACGCCACCGGCGCTACCTGCTCGCTGTGCGACATCATGCTTCGCGACTGCGCCAATATTCAGATGCAGGAGGCCGAGTGGAAATCCCGCAAGGCCATGCGAAACGGCGGAGCCGAGGTCCCGCCTTTGTATGATATGAATGATGTGGCCGGCATCGTCGAAAAACTGGTGCCCTGCGATTACGGAACGGAGATACAGGTCAACGACTGCGTCACCATACGTTTCACTGATGTGGGCCACCTGCTGGGCTCTGCCTGCATAGAGGTCTGGCTCACTGAGGGTGACGAGAAGCGCAAAATAACCTTCTCCGGCGACATCGGCAATATAAATCAGCCGATTTTGAAGGATCCGAACCATATTCCGGACACGGAATACCTGATGATCGAGTCCACCTACGGCGACAGAGACCATGACGCCCGCCGTCCTGATTACGTGGCCGATATGGCCGCCATCATACAGAAGACGCTGGACAGGGGAGGCAATGTGGTCATCCCGGCCTTCGCGGTTGGCCGCACGCAGGAGATGCTGTACTTTATCCGGGAGATAAAGGAGAAAAAGCTGGTCACCGGCCACGGCGACTTCCCGGTTTACGTGGACAGCCCGCTGGCCATCGAGGCCACCCAGATATTCCTCCAGTGTGATATGGAGTTCGTGGACGAGGACATGCAGAAGCTCATCCGCAGCGGAGTCAATCCCATCGTGTTTCCCGGCCTGAAGGTGGCCGTGTCCAAGGAAGAGTCTATGGCCATCAACGAGGACAAGGAACCCAAGGTCATTATCTCCGCCAGCGGCATGTGCGACGCCGGCCGCATACGCCACCATCTGAAGCACAATTTGTGGCGGAAGGAAAACACGATAATGTTCGTGGGCTATCAGGCCGCGGGCACGCTGGGCAGAATGCTCAACGATGGAATCCAGAAGGTAAAACTCTTCAACGAGGATATCGACGTGGCTGCCGAGATATCGGCTCTGCCGGGCGTCAGCGGACACGCGGACAAGACGGGGCTTATCAGCTGGCTGCAGGCTATTCCGGAGAAGCCCAAGATGGTATTCGTGAATCACGGCGATCCAGACTCATGCGAGAGCTTCACAAAGTGCATCACGGATGAGTACGGCTACAAAGCCTTCGCACCGTACAGCGGCACCCGCTTCGACCTTGTGACCGGCCAGTTCGATATTGTGACCGAGGGCAAGCCGCTGGAGAAAAAGAGTCCCACGCAGGAGACACCGGGAGAAGAGAAACATTATGTCAACCCAGTCTTCGACGCGCTCGTATCCGCGGGGGAGAGACTTCTGCGGGCCATACGCGCCCTGTCAGGCAGCCCCAACAGGGAACTGCGCTCCTTTACGGACGACGTGGACAGGCTGGCCGAAAAGCTGGAAAGATACAAAAAGAGCTGATTGCTGAAAGGCTCCCGCCTGCGGGCGGGAGCCTTTTTCGCTTAAGCAGCGCCTTGAGCGTTGTACGATCTAAAAACCAAGGGCGAAAAGAAAGGGTAAATCAGCGACTTTTCACCAGACTTTTCTTAGAGGGATTTCAAAATGGGGCCTGTTCTTTTTGCGAAAAGAACAGGCCCCATTTTGGAAACTTGTAATGATAACTAAAGTTTATCGTGCCGTTTTTCCCTTGTATATCACACAAAACAGATGGGCAATAAAACCTGCTTTACAGGTATTTGTCCAGTTCCATTTCTACCTGCGGCATCTTTTTCACCTTGGGGTTGCGGATAAGTTTGCCTCTGGCCACCACCATGCTTACGTTTCTCAGCGTGTCCAGATCCTCCAGCGGATTTCCCTCGGTGACGATAAAGTCCGCGCATTTGCCGCGCTCTATGGAACCGGTGACATCTTCTATGCCCAGCAGACGGGCGTTCTGCAGGGTGGCGGAGTACAGTGCAAATGCGTTGGAAACTCCGCAGTATTTGTGATAATAGTGCAGCTCGCGCCACATATCGTAATGGGTTATATAAGGGCAGCCGGTGTCCGTGCCCAGACCGACTGGTATGCCGTTTTCAAGACAGGCCGCAGTGCAGTCGATGATGCCCTTGAACACTACGGAACCGTTAAACTGCTCCATTTCTGAGGCATGGCTTACGGAGCGGTCGAACAGGGCGTAGGGCAGCGCGGGCGATATGGTGGTCACCAGGTAGGCTCCGCGGCTTTTGAAAAGCTCTATGATTTCATCGTTCGGTTTCGCGCCGTGCTCAATGCTGTCCACGCCGTTCTCCAGCGCCACTCTGACGCCCTCCGGGCTTTCCACATGGGCTGCGACCTTGAAACCCAGCTTGTGAGCTTCGTCGCAGCAGGCTCTGACATACTCCGGGGGCATCTTCAGCACGCCTGGTTCGCCCCTTACCTTCGCGTCCAGCACGCCGCCGGTTATCATGAGCTTGATCATGTCTGGCCTGTCCTCCGCGATTTTGCGTACGTATTCCACGGCCTCGTCGGCGCTTCTGGCCTCATATGCCAGAGAACCTGCCATGTGCCCGCCGGGAACGGAGACAGCCATGTTGGCCGCGAAAATGCGCGGGCCGGGTATGGCACCGGAATTGATGCGGTCCCGTATGGTGGTATCCATATTCTGTACGCCGCCCACTGCACGCAGAGTGGTGACACCGCTCATAAGCTCGGTCTGCGCGTTGCTTTGGCACATCTTCAGCGCAATACTGCGCAGCAGTGCGTTGGACGTAAGAATTTTTACCAGCTTTGCCGAATCAGGCTGCTTCTTTTTGGGCTTTCCGGTGGCCGGCAGATGGACGTGCATGTTGATAAGACCGGGCATTATATACGCTCCGTCCAAATCCACGGTCTTATAGCCGCGCGGCAGATCATTCTCCAGAACTATATCCTGGATTGTTTCTCCGTTTGTGAGAACGGCAAGTCCGTGCCTGGGCTTCATATCTTCCGTGCCGTCCAGTATTACGCCGTTTGTAAATGCATATTTCATCGTGCGCCCCCCTTGTGCTGCAAACTGTTTATACTTCACTGATTTTTATAGATTATACTACAGATCAAAACAGTAATAAAGGGACAAGATAGCCGGTTTTGAGATTATTTAGTTACAAAAAGCGCCGGCCTGTGATACCGGCCGGCACTTGGACGCTGAAGTCTATTTAATTTCCGGATCGTCCCGGACCTCTTCAATTATGGAGCCGATGTCGTTTTCGGTGATGGGAGCGGGTTTCTGCACAGGCTCGGGTGCGGGGATCTCCGGCTGGCACATGTTGGCAATGTTCATCCACGCGGTAAACAGCAGCATGGCGGCGGCGGAAATAAACATCAGCTTTTCACCGAAGAAAATGTCGTCAGCCAGGGACATGATACACATAAACGAGCCGAACATGTCAAAATAGAGACTTTTGTAGGGGCTGGGGCGTCCGTAGGCATATCCAGCCAGATAGTAGAAACCCAGCAGAGCTGCAGAGATGGCGATAATTTCCACAGCGTACTGCCACACCACCGGGTTGGTGGAATTCTGCTTATAGCAGGTGATGAGCCATATACAGAACTGCGCCACGGGCAGGGTCAGATAGAGACACACGGCGCCTGGAGCGGGACCGTCGTTCTTCGCAGCGCTCATGGCCATGGGAAAGAACACGCCGGAAAGCACGGTAAAAGCGGCAAGCACCCTTACGAGTATGGGGTTTGCCATATTGGTGCCCGTGACGAACAGAATAAGTCCGCCCAGCAGCATCAGCGCGCCGATTATCCAGGACACGGGGGTGTAAAGCTTCGTGGTGCCGCGCAGCGCGGGGCCGAAGTCCTCCCGGGGCCTGAGCCCGGATTTCATATAGTGCCGCACCAGAAAATACATCCACACAGCCGCTGCCGCGATCACAAGGGCCACCGCGGCGTTCAGCGGACTGTGCTTGGACAGGCCGTTTTCCTCAAAAGCCAGCTGATTCTGCAGCCAGCGGAAGAAAGCACCGATGGCGCCGGCGGCGCAGCTGAAGCAGCATATTGTCAAAGCGTTTTTGCGCATAAGATCAGTTCCGTTCAAATATTATTTCAGTATCGGATGGTTCCGTTACCGTTTGAATATTTTATACTTATTTGAGGATGCAGTCAACCATTTCGGAGGCGGCAATGAAAAGAATTGTTTTTGTTTCCATTATACTGCTGCTTGCCGCTGCGGCTATGCCCGGGCTTTTCATCCGTCCCGGCGGAGCGGCGGACGAGCCGGCGGAAACGCAGCAGCTGAGCTTCGCCGCCATGGCGGACAGGGACGACAGGCTCAAAGTGCTTACGAAAGACGGACCGGTTTCCATGACCATGCACGACTATCTCGTGGGCGTCGTTGCGGCGGAAATGCCGGCAAAATTTCTCCCGGAAGCGCTGAAAGCCCAGGCCGTAGCGGCCAGGACCTATGCCATGTACGGGGTGCTGATCGGGAAAAAACACGCAGACGCCGACGTCTGTACCGATCCCGCATGCTGTCAGGCCTGGTATTCCGACGAGCAGCTTAGAAAGAACTGGGGGGACGATTACGGGACAAAGCTGAAAAAAATCACCGATGCCGTGGATGCCACGGACGGGGAATATCTGGTAAGCGGAGGCGAGCCTATTCTGGCGGCATTCCACTCCTCCTCCGGAGGTAAAACAGAAAACAGCGCGGATGCGTGGGCCTCGGCAAAGTCGTATCTGACATCCGTCAGCAGCCCGGAAACTGAAAAAGACGTGCCGAATTTTATAAGCACCGTCACATCTGCACCGCTGGACTTTCGGGATACCGTGCTCTCCGGGCACCCTGAGGCGGATTTTACCGGCAGGACGGAAAAATGGCTGGGGGCCGTGGAAAAGGACGGCAGCGGCCGGGTGAAGTCTGTGACGGCCGGCGGAGTGAAGCTCACAGGCTCGGAAATGCGTGCGCTGTTCGGCCTGCGGTCGGCAGAATTCACCATAAAATACGACGGTTCAGCCTTCGTTTTCACTGTCACCGGCAGCGGACACGGCGTGGGCATGAGCCAGTACGGAGCCAATGTGATGGCCTCATCCGGCTCTTCTTATGCTGAAATATTGTCCCATTACTATCCCGGTACCCAACTGCGAAAAGCGTCGGAAACTTAATAATTTCCAGATGCGGATATAATTGACTAACGCAGCAAATGATGATATTATGTCAACATATGTATTGAAGTTTTCTGCGGATGGAGGATAAAGTCATGGATGACAGGCCCGTTTTTGACGGGGATAACAGATTGACCGACAGAGCGGACGGCATGGGTCGCAGAGAGCTTATCGCCGTGGCGAAAAAGCTTTGCGAAAGCATCGCCGCACAGGCCGGGGAAAATGGATTCAGGGGCGGAGTGCGCCCGGACAATATCAGTATCGGAGAAAACGACAGCGTGGCACTGGGCCCCGGCGGAAAGCCGGAGAAGGACAAATGGACGGCCGAGGAGCTGGAATTCATGGCTCCAGAGACCTTCTGGAAGGGCGAGTGCACCCCACAGTCGGACGTATACTCGCTGGGTCTGGTGCTCTATTACTGCTGCAGCGGCGGCAGACTGCCATTTGAGCCCGACAAGGCTCAGCTGACGGCGGAGGACAGGGCAGAGACGCTGCGCCGCCGTATGAGCGGCGAAGCTGTATTCGCGCCGAAAAGTGCCGGAAAATCGCTGGGTGCGGTGATCGAAAAGGCCGTGGCCTTCGACTCTCAGGACAGATATGCCTCCGTTTCGGACATGCCTGTGGTGCTGGATCTGTGCCTGAAGGAGCTGGACGCTGTGAACGCGCCCCAGGGCGACGAGATATTCAACAAGCCCGCCGAGGAGCTCACCGATGTAGAGAAGATGATGGTGGGCATAATAAGCCGCGCGGCGGAGAACGCCGCGCTCTCAGGCGACGATATATCCGCAGCTGTTGCGGAGAAGCCGGAAAATGAGCCCGCCGCTGCTCCTGCAGAGACTCCCGAGAGCTCCCCGGAGGAGCCCGTACCGGAAGAGACGATAGCCATGACCGCCGTGCCGGAGGAAGCAGACGAAAAACCGGCAGAGGCAGAGAAGCCGGAGGAGAATGAACCGACAGATTCCCCAAAAGCTCCTGAGGAGCCCACCATGGTCATGAAGTCTGCGGAATATACAAAGCCGCGTGACAGCGCGCCGCAGCGCACAACAGCCACCCCTGCGGTTCAGTACGGAATGGGCCCTTCAAATCCGGAAAAGCCAAAAAAGGAAAAGAAAAACAAGCGTCCCATCGTGGTGCTGCTCATACTGTGCGCCGCTATGATAATTCTGGCCATAGTGATAAAATCCGTGGCCGGCGGGCCGTCCTCATCGGCGGCAAAGCCGGCGGAAACCGCCGCGGAGAGCGCCGAGCCGTCGGCCGAACCGACGCAGACTCCTGAGCCGACACCAACTCCGACGCCCACTCCCACACCGAGCCCGGAGCCTACATATGAGCTCATGATGTCCGACGACAGCTGGACAAAGGCGGAGAACGCGTGCGAGGCCAAGGGCGGACACCTGGTGGTAATAAACGACCAGGCGGAGCTGGACAAGGTGGCTGCCATGGCGGCCAAGGCCGGCGCCAGATTTGTGTGGCTGGGCTGCCAGCGCACCTCCGGCGGAACCTTCGCGTGGGTTAACGGCGACAAGGTGGACTTCTACAAGTGGGCCCCCGGAGAGCCTTCCGGCGCCGAGAGCGACGGAACTCCGGAAAATTACGTAATCCTCTGGAATACGGAAAAAGATCTCTCCGGCGACTGGGAGTACAACGACGTGGGCAACGATCCCGTTTCCATCTACCCCAAGGGTTACAGCGGAAGGATCTGCTACATCTGCGAGTACGACAAATAAAAAATTAGCTCCCGCCTTCGGGCGGGAGCTTTATTTTTTATTTGATCTTTGCCAAGGAGTAGTCGTGGGCGGAAAAGTCGAAGCCAGCGGGCAGGGCGGAGGCGGAAATGACCTGCATGGTGAGCTTATTCGGCAGACAGGTCACCGGCACTACATCGCCGGCTTTTATGGTGCCTTCGTTAATGCATATCTTGTCCGGACAGCTGGCGCTTTCCATGTGCGCGCCGTCGGAGTCAATGACGAAGATGTTGTCGCCGTCAGTGGAGGAGTTTTTGACCTCGTATGTACCGTAGGCTGTCATGGGTATTTCATAAAGCACATCGGTGTTCTGCACCACCTCCAGGTAATACTGAGAGGTGCCGACACTGCCGAAGTTCAGCCCGCTTGATGACATCAGCAGCCATGCCCCGCCGGAGATGACCAGCATGACGGATATGATGATAATATCCGCCGCCCGGCTCTCCCGGAAGGTCTTGGGGTTGATGTAGAACTCCGTGCCGCTTTTTTTCAGAGCGGCGAACACGCTTTTCGCCACGGCGCCGGTTACGGGTCCCATGGCAAGGCCGGATATGACCAGAATGGGGAAGTAGGCCCACACGGCGCCTACGCCAAGGATGAGCGAGGCCATGGCGATCTGGCCCAGGTTGTGGCAGATGGCGCCGCAGGCGGACACGCCGATGACGCCCACCTTGGGAACCCTCACCAGAACAAGCATTACCACAAGGCTGAGTACGCCGCCGGCCAGGGAGTACAGCATAGCGGAAAAACCGCCGCCGAACAGCAGGCTGGACAGCACCACCTTGCACACCATAAGCATGGCGGACTCCAGCGGGGAAGCCATGTACACCGCATACAGCAGCACCGTGTTGCCCAAACCAAGCTTTATGCCCGGTATGGTGGGCGCGATGGGGATGAGAGATTCCAGATAGCCCAGAACCAGCGCCAGGGCTGTGAGCATGGCAAATCTGGCGATAGTTTTTGTCTTCATAACCGCCGCCCTATTTTGCGCTGTCCAGCAGTACCCAGCAGTCTGTGCCGGGCAGATCGCCGGAGCACATGGGTATAAAGCGGGTGTTCACATCGCCGATGGTCACGTACTGCTTGCAGTCATCCATATATGCGGAATACGCCTGGGCGTCTGTGTAGCAGTAGACTCTGTCGAAAATTTTCAGAAGCAGCCCGATATTTTGCCCGTTTTTATTGCCCTGCGCGCCGGAAATAGCGTCGCGGGTACCCACTACGGAAACCACGGCGCTGGTACCGGCCAGGGAGCGGGTCACATAAAGGGCGTACCCGGCCACCACGGATTCAGCGGTGGCGTCGGTGCTGCGGGAGGCGGAGTAGCCAAGGGCGGACGGCTCGACCTCAGGATGGCAGACGTTTGTCAGCAATATCTCGTCAAAGCCCATGGAGATGAGTTCGTTGGACAGATCCACAATATACTGGCGCATCTCCGCGCTGTACGGGTCTATCCAGCCGCCCTCGGCATCGGCGTAAGCCGCGCCGGCGGCGGTCTTCAGAGCGGCGGGGATGTTGCGCTGCGCCATCAGCGTGTCAACGCAGCAGCTCAGCTCCGCCACCAGCCACACTTTTTTCTCCTTGAGTCCTGATATCACGGAGGACAGGTCGGCGGTGCCGTTCAGAGCATAGGAGGAGGCCTCCTTCACGGAGGACTTCCATGCCAACTGCCCGGAGGCGGGCTTGAGCTCCATAACCAGCGCGTTGCCTTTGGAGAGCCTTTCAGCGTATTTGTTTATGCCCTCCGGCGTGATGTCGGACGCGGGCACGTATATGGCCTTTACAGCCGACAGCCCGTCGCCTGCCGTGGCCGTGATATTGGAATAATCGGTCTTGTCGATGACAAGTCCTGCGCTTGCCTGGGGGGCAGAGGTGCCGCTGCCCGCGGATGGAGAGGCGGACTGCAGTATGGGCAGTTCCAGCTTTACGCCGTTTGGGGTGTAGACAATGTACTTTTGCAGGCCGTAAAAAAGCAGCACCGCAATCACTATCAGCGCCAGAAGTATGATGAGCAGGACCCGCGGCCAAGAGCGGCGGGTCTTTCTTCCTTTGTAAAGTTCCCTGTTGTAAGGCAAATCAAATATCCTCTATCTGTGAAATCCTGCGTATATGGCGCTCGCCGTTGGAAAACGGGGTGTCCAGGAAGGTGTCCGTGATTTTAAGGGCCAGTCCGGGGCCGACGACTCTGCCGCCCATTGCCAGAATGTTGGCGTCGTTATGCTGTCTGGAGGCTTCGGCCATGAAGCAGTCCGTGCACAGCGCCGCCCGTATGCCCGGCACCTTGTTTGCGGAAATGGATATGCCGATGCCGGTGCCGCAGACAAGTATGCCGCGGTCGCATACTCCGTCCGCCACGGCATGGGCCACGGCGTGGCCGTACTGGGGGTAGTCGCAGCTGTCGGCCGAGTAGCAGCCGAAATCTTTGTATTCCAGGCCTCTCTCATCCAGATGCTTCATAATTTCCTGTTTAAGCTCATATCCGCCGTGATCGGAACCTATTGCGATCATTTTCAATATCCTCCGTTAAATTTTAATAAATTCGGGTTTCCTGTCCTTGAACACCGTAACATATCCGAAGCCCGTGTCCCTGAGCCTTTCGTAGCCTGCCGCCACGTCCTGTCCGGCGTTGGCGGTGAAATGGGCGTCGCTGCCCACGGTGATTATCTCGCCGCCCAGCTCCCTGTACAGACGCAGAATGGGATCGTTTGGGAAAAAGCCTACGCCGTCCCGGGCACCGGAGACGTTCAGCTCGATGCCTCTGCCGTTTTGTATCAGCATGCGCAGCAGCGCCTCTATTTTATCATGATAGCGGAACAAATCAAGCTTTGCGTCGCAGCCGGAATGTATCATGTAGCGGCTGCCGTAGCCCAGATGTCCCATGACGTCGAAAAAGTCCAGCTTAGCTATTTCCATGCTCTGGTCCAGATATTTGTCGAAAAGCGCGTAACACTGCTCATTGGACTTGTATGGTATGGCGTAAAAATCGCCCTCCTCACGCAGAATATGGAGGGAGCCTATTACAAAGTCCAGCCCCGGCAGGGCGGCAAATTTCACGGCCTGCTCCGGAAAGAGATGGGACTCGCCCAGCTCAATGCCCCGGCGGACAGTTATCGGCGGCGGGGCGTTTTTCATCATATCCTCCCAGTCGGATATGACGGCGGCGATGACGGCGCGGTCGCGATCCGTGGGCTTCCCGTCCCTCCAGCCCACCATGTCGCAGTGGTCGGTGACGCAGATCTGGGACATGCCGGCTTTCGCGGCGGCGCCGGTCATGTCGGGCATGGTCTCGTGTCCATCCTGGGATATATACGTGTGCAGGTGATAATCGGCAAGAAACATTTATAGCGCCCCCAGAATCAAAACGGCCATGTGGGCAGCCAGCCCAGCACACCGTCCGCATATTTCAAGGTTACGGTGAGACCGGACAGTGCCGGGTAGAACGCTATGAACAGCGCCGTGCTCATGGCTGTAAAGCCGTACACCGGCGCCTTCCACCGGATTTTGCCCCTGCGTATAATGTCAAAAATATAGGCAAGCGCAAGCACAAGAAACACGGTGCAGGCAAAGTAGTGATATTCGAAGGTGGTGCGCTTAATGAACATCCAGGGCACCAGCTGGGCAAGATAGCCGATGAGAATAAAGCCGGCCCGCCTGTCGCGGCGGAACAGGGTCAGGTATATCATGGCGAAAACGGCCAGCAGCCCGCCCCAGCAAACCATGGGATTGACCCAGGCGCCGAAGCTGGACACGCTCTTTCCGTCGGGAGTATAGCTGAGATAATACAGTATGGGCCGGATGTCCAGCACCCACTGATACCAGCGGGAGGAATAGGGATGGGCGGCCTTCACGCCCAGGTGGTAGCTCATCATGAACTTCTGGTTTCCGATAACGATGTCGGCGTATTCCTTGGTGAAGTACATGCCCAGACCCTCCAGACCCTTGGCCTGGCCGTACGGGTAGTAGCTGGCATAGTATATGATCCCCGGAATGAGCACAAAGAACACAAGACATAACAGGCAGTTTTTCACGAAGGCACCGAATTTGAAGCCTTTTCCCTTAAGTATCCAGTGGCACAGCCAAATTACTCCGAGACCGGCGCCCGCATAAAGACAGGTCCACTTGGTGGCGGCGCCTATACCGAAGAACAGCCCGCTCAGCGCCAGGTACTTCCAGCGGTCGGAGGTACAGTACAGGTACATAAAAAGATACATGAGGATGATAAAGAACACGGCGTAGGTGTCGATGGTGGCGATGCGGGTCTGGACGTAGTGCATGAAGTCGAAGGCAAACAGCACCGTGCCGCAGGCGGGTACGGATACGCCGCCGAAAAGTTTTTTGAGAAATACGTACAGCGCGGGCAGCATCATCACGCCGAACAGCGTGCCCATAAAGCGCCAGCCGAAGGGGGTGACACCGAACATGCGCATGCCCAGGGAGAGAATTATCTTGCCCAGAGGCGGATGGGAGACCTCATACGGATATATGCCTTCCATGTTTTCCAGCGCCGTGCGGGCATGGTACACTTCGTCGAAATAGGAGCTGTTCATATAGGTCATCTGCTCGGGCACCAGGGACTGCTCGTCGAAAAGCGGAGTCTCCTCGTCCGTGAAGCTCATGCGGTCGGTGGAAACAAGGGTGTCGCTCTCATCGTAAATCCCCAGCTCACCCATATAAAGGTCGCTGCCGGAAACAATGCGTATATACTTCGTGTTAAGATCCGCGCCGTCCTGAAATTCCGCGTCGCACCACTTGAAAATATTGGAGTAGCTCTGATCCATGGTGCCGACATCGCGGTAATCCACGCCGTCGTCTGAAAACTGTATATAATATTTCCCGGTGTTAAGCCCAGCGAAAAAGCGCATTTTTGATATGTACGTCTCTCCCTCAAGCTGTACCTCGGCATAGTCGCTTTGCTTCGTGAAGTGGCAGAAAGACTGGGGCGACGAGGTGTTTCCGAGGGCGTAAAACGCCACAGCGGCATAAAGCGCGGTGATTATCAGTATTGCAGCGGTATCTTTTTTGGAAAATTTCCGCTCGTCCGCTCCGGGCGTTTCAAGCTCTGCGGTCTTTAGCCTGGGGCAGGAAAGCAGAACAAGAATTATGACGGCCGCAGCTGCGGCGGGGAGAAGAAAGGAGTACCAGTACATTTGCAGCGCCTCCGGCAAAATTTGAACCTTACTGCTGGATTATACTTTATTTGCCCCCCTATGTCCACATTATTTAACAGTTTTTGGTCGGGGTGACTTGACATAATTCCATATGTAGGATAAAATAATCCGACTGTATTTATGGGACGATGGGGAAGTTCCCGATAAATATTGTTTCAAATTGCAGGACGGGTTCGCTTGATGGCCCGTTTTATCCTTAGATCACAAGTTAATCACGGCAATTAAACCACCGCGTAATTCTTAAAAGAATGGAGGTGTGTTTACTTACTATGCCTAATGGAGCTGTTATGCCCACCGGTTTGCTGATCGGCGGGATTGTCGCGCTGATCGTATTGTTTTTTATCGGCTTTGCCGTCGGCATCATTTATCGCAAAAAGGTCTCGGAAAAAGAGATCTCCAGCGCTGAGGATGAGGCGAAACGTATTATAAACGAAGCGATCAAGAGCGCCGAAAACAAAAAGAGAGAGACTCTCTTAGAGGCAAAGGAAGAAATACACAGAAACCGCACGGAATACGAGCGGGAAGTCAGGGAGCGCCGGGCGGAGCTCCAGAAACAGGAGCGCCGGCTCCAGCAAAAAGAAGAAAACCTGGACAAAAAGACCGATAACCTGGATAAAAAGGCGGATTCTCTCAACGACAAGATAGCCGCCGTGGAAGCACAGCAGGAGGAAGTCAACCGCATCAAGAAGAGCCAGCTGGACATGCTGGAAAAGATATCAGGTTACTCTATCGACGATGCAAAGAATTACCTCATCGAATCCCTGCGCACGGAAGTGACGCACGAAATGGCCATGACCGTCAAGGACGTGGAGCAGCAGTACAAGGACGAAGCGGACGAAAAGGCAAGAGAGATCATTGCCACCGCCATCCAGCGCTGCGCAGCCGACCATGCCAGCGAGGTCACAGTCTCTGTCGTACAGCTCCCCAACGACGAGATGAAGGGCCGCATAATCGGCCGTGAGGGCCGCAACATTCGATCCATAGAGCAGCTTACCGGCTGCGATCTTATCATCGATGACACTCCCGAGACCATCACGGTCTCCTCCTTCGACCCCGTCCGCAGGGAAGTGGCCCGCCTGGCGCTGGAAAAGCTCATCCAGGACGGCCGCATCCATCCGGCGCGCATCGAGGAGATGATCGCCAAGGCACAGAAGGAAGTCAACGCCACCATCAAGGCGGAAGGCGAGCGCGCCGTGTTCGAAACCAATGTTCACGGTCTGAACCCCGAGCTTGTGAAGCTGCTGGGCCGCATGAAATACCGCACCAGCTATGGTCAGAACGTACTGAGCCACTCCATCGAAGTCGCCCAAATTTCCGGCCTTATCGCCGCCGAGTTGGGTGTGGACGTGGCCACCGCCAAGCGCGCGGGCCTGCTGCACGATCTTGGCAAGGCCATCGACCACGAGGTGGAGGGCAGCCACGTCACCATCGGCGTGGAAATGGCCAGAAAGTACAAGGAATCCGAGGAAGTGGTGCACGCCATCGAGGCTCACCACGGCGATGTGGAACCCCACACCGTCATCGCCTGCATCGTGCAGGCGGCGGACGCCATCTCCGCCTCCCGCCCCGGCGCGCGGCGTGAGAACATCGAAAACTACGTCAAGCGTCTGGAGAAGCTGGAGGAGATATCCAAATCCTTCCCCGGCATCGCCGAGAGCTATGCCATCCAGGCCGGCCGCGAGATCCGCGTCATGGTCAAGCCCGAGGATGTGGACGAGGACCACATGGTTCTCCTGGCCCGGGATATCGCCAAGAAGATCGAAGCCGATCTAACCTACCCCGGACAGATCAAGGTGCACGTCATCCGCGAGACCAAGGCTGTGGAATACGCAAAATAAACACAATATTTAAAAAGGGAGATCCTTCTTTTCGCGAAAAGAAGGGTCTCCCTTTTGTACTCTCACCAAGAAAAGGCTTTGTGTGATATCGGGGATTTACCTTTTCTTCTGCGCCCGTAATCGCACCCGGTACGACGCTCTCAGCCCTGCTCTGACGCAGAAGGCTCCGCTGGCGCTTTGCCCACCCGCAAGAGTAATGGGCGCTTGCGGAAGTAAATTTCGAGGACGGCGGGCCCAATGTCCTGCATCGCCGGGTCAGCCTGACTCTTGTGGCGGGCGGGCAAAGCCGTGAGGCGGAGTCCATTTGGTATGGCACACGCTTCGTGCGGCGCAGGGGCGTATGGTCAGGGCGGCGGCGAATTGTTAAAGCCGATAGTTGCTGCCGGACTCAGCGATTTCACGGTAGGGATGCAAAGGGGAACCGTTCTTTCGCAAAAAGAACGGTTCCCCTTTGAAGGTTTTACCATTTGTTTTCAACTTTTTCAGCAAATCCGGGGAAATCCTTTACCTCAACCACTTTCCCGCCGTCCAGCACAGCTCTGCCGGTGAAGCGGCCGAAAACCTGGTGCTGGTCGGATTTGATTATTTTCACATCGGTGCAGGACTTGCGGTCCAGCACGGGGACAAAGTCCATCTCAAAGCGTCCGTCGTCGGAGCTGAAGCGCCACGGGGACATGAAGTCCTTTTCACCGCCGGGGATGTGGAACTGAACGTTCCCCAGCTTGTGGGCCTTTCCGTCATAAAAGAGCATGTTTTCCGTGGCGGCGGAGGTGTCCCCGAAGCCGTAGCCGATGTTCCAGCCGAAGGGCACGCCGCCGACCTGATAAGAGGCAGAGCCCCAGTACCAGGTGTTGTGATACGTCCACACGCCCCGGCCCCAGTCCAGCACGGCAAAGCTCTCGGCGGGGTCAAAGGTATAGGTCCTGCCGCCGTATGTGAAGCTGCCTTCGGCGCGCATGCAGTTAATTTTCTGGTTGAAATAAAAGTGCCCGGGCTTATCGAAGGGCGTTGCGATGACCATGCTCTCCTCGGGCGCGCCGAAAAGCGTGACGTTTCCGCCGATGGTGCCCAGCGGCCCGAATTTGTCCATACGGAACGAGAGCTCCCGCCTGCCGCTGCCGTCGTTTTTGAAATACAGGCTGCGGCCCGGCCCGGCATGTCTGGTGTCGCCGACGGCCGATGTCTCCGGCAGACCCACCCTGCCCAGGGGCATGAAGCCCATAGGGCTTGTGGTTATCTCCCATTTTTCGTCGAAGTTCAAAAGAGAAATGGAGTCAAGACTCATATAGCCGTTGTCGTCCACAGTGAGGGCCAGGGCGAAGCGGCCGTTATTTATGAGGTAATAGTCCCACTCCTTGATGCGCATGGCGGGCGCCTTTATGTCGGCGCGGCGGTATACGGGCAGCAGCTTCTTGGCGTAGCCCGGTTCGGCTATGTTGCCCTTTTCGTCCAGCAGGGGTCTTGAGGAGGTTATCTCGTGCTGCATCAGCCTTCACGCTCCTTTTTGATTATCCGTATGTCCCGCCCGGCAAAGGGCAGCCGGAAGTACTCTCCGTCCAGCCGTGAAATTATCTGTGGCGAATATTTTTTCGCAAGCTCACTGTCGGTAAGGTTTGTGGATATTATAGTCACCTTACGGTCGTTCAGCCGGGTGTTGATGAGCGTGTAGAGCGCGCTCACCGACATCTGGGTCACCATCTCGGTACCCAGATCGTCCAGTATCATCAGATCACAGGACAGCATCCGCTCACATTTTACCGACGAAGCTTCGGCTGTCTCGGGGTCGCGGGAGAACTTCCGGGATTCAAAAGCGTCCAGAGCAGAGGAAGCGGTGTCGTAGCATACTGAAAAGCCGCCGTCGGCTGCTACCCGCGCAATGCAGGCGGAAAGAAACGTCTTTCCCAGCCCGGTGCCGCCCTGAAAGAGCAGGTTTGGGGACGAGAGGGAGAAACGGTCAGCATATTCCCGGCAGGTTTCGAAAACCTGACGCATATAGTCCCGGGGCGATTCGCCGGTGGAATCGGGTGCGTCGTCGTAATATGTGAGGTCGAAGCTTTCAAAGCTCTCGTCGCCGTTTTTCAGCAGCACACCAAGTTCCCGGGTGAGAGCCCGGTTGTACTGCACCGTGAGGCAGGAGCAGATGCCTCCGTCCGCGTAGCCGGTGTCACGGCACTTTTGGCAGGAGTATATTTCGTCCAGATAGTCTATGGGGTAGCCGTTTTCCGCCAGAAGCTCGGCCCTGCGGCCCTGCAGCTCCAGATTTTCCTTTTCCAGTGCGGCCAGCTTTTCCTGCATGTCCGGCTCGTGACTTATGGCGACGCCCATAAGGGACGACATCTGCAGGCGCAGCCGCTCGTCGATGCGGGCTATCTCCGGTATGCGGGAGTGGATAAGGTTCTGCCGCCTGGCGTGTTCCGCCTGGTTTGCTGCGCGGATGCCCTCCAGCTGCTCTCTGGCCTTTGCCAGGAGCTTACCATCATATGACATTTTCCGTCACCTGCTTCCGTTCATCTTGTTTTTCAGCGCTATAAGGCTGTCCCGGCCGGGATTTTGCTGAGCCGGAGCGGAGGGGGAGGCGGTGCGGCGCCGGCCGTCCTTTTCCTCTATCTCTGCGGCGGTGCGCAGTCCCTTTTCATGCCAGCTGAGCAGAATCTTGTTCATGTACTGCCATTTCAGAGAGCCGGTATTGGTGACGGTGCGGTCGTAGGCTATGGCCAGCGCATCCGGGCCGAAGCTCATATCCAGCCAGGATGATAAGTATTTACTCTCTGTGGAGGAAAGCTCCCGCCCGCGGATGTTCAGGACCTGGGCGGCCTTCGCCACGGCGTCCTGACGGTCGCGGAAGGAGCGTATGTATTCCTCCGCCTGTTCGAAGGTCAGTATTTCCATGTTGGCCCAGACGAAGGCTTCCTTTTCTATCGACCTCATGGACGGCAGTTTGCCGGGACCGTATTTCTCCCTGCTGCGGTCCACGCAGAAATTCAAAAGCTCCAGGATGACGTCCGGCGGCAGCGCCAGATAGTCGTAGATGCCAAAGAGCGTTTTCATGTCGGCGCCGGAGAGCGCCCGTCCCATTATGCGCTGCGTCTCCGCCACCACCGCCTGAAATGTACCGTCCTCCGCAGAGCGGCCCGCGATCTCGCCGGCAGTGTACTCCGGCAGCTCCTCCGCCGGGGGCAGCTTGCTGACGGGAACGCTTTCTGTGCGTACGCATGGCTGCCCGCGGTCAGGAAATATCCCTAAACGGCGCAGCTTTTCTGCGGCTGCGGCGATCTCGCCGCCGGTGCGGCACAGCTCCCGCGCGGCCTCCTCAGGGTCGAAGGGGCAGCGCAGCAGATAGAGGTACAAAAGAGCCACGTCTCCGTCGTGGGCGGCGATAAGCTTGTCCATGGCGGCGGAAGATATGCAGTTTTCGGCAGCTTTATCCATATTTTCTCCGCTTGCAATCTTAAGATTTATATTGTGGTATTATAACATCATTTTTGACTTGTAGCAATAGCGGACATTGTGGTATACTCACCATGTATCACTATGCGCAACCATGACTGCGAGGTAATCAAATGCTTGAACTTTTATCGCCGGCGGGTTCGCCGGAAGCGGTGATAGCCGCCGTGCAGAACGGGGCGGACGCCGTATATATGGGCTTCGGTGACTTCAACGCCCGCAGGGGCGCAAAAAATTTCACCGAGGAGGAGTTTGCAAAGGCCGTGCGCTACTGCCGCATCCGGGGCTGCAAAACTTATGTAACCCTGAATACCCTTGTGGGCGACAGGGAGATGGACGCGGCTGTGGATATGGCAAGAGCTGCATCGGAGCTGGGCGCGGACGCAATACTGGTGCAGGACTTGGGTCTTGCCCGGATACTGAAGAAGGCTGTGCCGGACATCCCTCTGCACGCCAGCACACAGATGAGCATACACAATCTGGATGGCGTAAAGGCGGCGGCGGAGCTGGGCATGACCCGTGCCGTGCTGGCCCGGGAGCTGTCCCTTGAGCAAATAAAATTCATCTGCGCCTCCTCGCCGATAGAAATAGAGGTATTCGTTCACGGCGCGCTGTGCTTCTGCCACTCCGGCCAGTGCTATATGAGCGCGCTGATAGGCCGCCGCAGCGGCAACAGAGGCATGTGCGCCCAGCCGTGCCGCATGCAGTACACCATGGGCGGCAGAATGGACGACCACCCGCTGTCATTGAAGGACAGCTGCCTTGTGGAACATCTGCAGGAACTGGATCAGGCCGGCGTGGCGTGCGTGAAGATCGAAGGGCGCATGAAGCGTCCGGAGTATTCGGCCATCGTCACCGGTATATATTCCCGCGCCATAAAAGAAAACAGACAGCCTACCCCGGACGAGATGGAGATGCTGGAGACGGCCTTCTCCCGCCAGGGCTTCACACAGGGATATTTCACCGGCAATAAGGAAGACATGTTCGGTGTGCGCCCGGAGGAGCAGGACAAGGGCGCTGAGAAAATGTTTAACGCCGTAAGAAAAGAATATGCGGACAAGGAAGAGCGCCGGGTGAACGTGCGCTTTTATACCAGGGCGCTGCGGGGCAAACCCATACAGAGCGTGTGCATGGACGAGGATGGTCACACCGTGGCCTGCGAGGGACCGGTGCCGGAGGAGGCCGTGAACAAAGAACTCACCGCCGCCGCCATAGACGGGCATATGATGAAAACCGGAGGCACCCCGTATAACTGCGTGGGCACTGAAAGCCGGGCGGAGGACGGGCTGTATCTGTCTCAGTCCGCCGTGAACGAGCTGAGAAGAGAACTTTTATACAGGCTTACGGAGGAGCGGTCGAAGCCCCCGGTGCGCCGGACCGGCCGCATGCCCACCATGCCCGTCGGCACGCCCTGCGCTCAGGAGCCTCAGGCCATCTTCCAGGTTCGCACGGCGGAACAGCTGACGCCGGAGCTGGCATCGCTGAAGCCGGGGTATATATACGTCCCGGCGGATGTCATGGCGGATAACTTTTCCGCGCTGGAACCCTTCACCGCGGCAGGAGCCGTGCCGGTGGCGGTGCTGCCCAGGGTGATAACCGACGGAGAGAGCGCCGACGTGCAGAAGACCCTTGAAAAGCTGTTCGACCTGGGCGTAAACGAAGCCCTGTGCGGAAATCTGGGCCATATTATGCTGGCTAGAGCCGCAAAAATGAAGGCGCGGGCGGATTTCGGACTGAACGTCTTCAATTCCTGGACGCTGGATACGGTGGCAAAGACAGGGGTGCTGTCCGCCACGGCGTCGTTTGAGATGCGCCTTGCCCAGGTCAGGGATCTTGCCAAGACCATTGACACGGAGCTCATAGTATACGGCCGTCTGCCGCTGATGGTGTCAGACCAGTGCGTCATAAAAAAGTCCGCGGGCCGCTGTGCCTGCCAGAAGCCGGCCCAGCTTTCCGACCGCATGGGCTCGGTGTTCCCGGTGGTGAAGGAATACGGCTGCCGCAACGTCATATACAATGCTCACAAGCTGTACCTGGCGGATAAGAAGGAAGACCTGTTCGAATGCGGACTGTGGGGCATGAGACTGCTGTTTACCACGGAGAGTCCGGCGGAATGCCTTGAGGTGGCGAAAAGCTACTGCGGCGAATCGGATTACAAGCCCAACGTGCTTACCCGCGGGCTTTATTACAGAGGTGTGGACTGATGGGTATAGTACTGGCTTCGGGTTCTCCCCGCAGAAGGGAGATTATGGAGATGCTTGGCGTAAAGGAACTGCGGATAATCCCTGCCAAGGGCGAGGAAAAGGTGACTCCGGGCACGCCTCCCGCGGAAATTGTTACGTCCCTGTCCAGGGCCAAGGCCGAAGAGGTGGCGGCACGGTGCGGCGATGACGACATCGTGGTTGCGGCGGATACGATAGTCTGGCACGAAGGGCGCATGTTTGGAAAGCCGAGAAACCGGGATGAGGCCGCGGCCATGCTGCGGGAGCTCTCCGGCACGGGACACACCGTCTTTTCTGGAGTGACCGTCATCAAGGGCGAGAGCGCCGACACGCGGGTGGAGCAGACGGAGGTATATTTCCGGGTGCTGTCGGAAAGAGAAATACAGAGCTACATCGACACGGGCGAGCCCATGGACAAGGCCGGCGCTTACGGCGCTCAGGGACTGGCCTCGCTGTTCGTCGAAGGCATCGACGGCGACTTCTTCAACGTTATGGGTCTGCCGGTGTGCACGCTGGGCAAGATGCTCAGGGAACAGGGAGTAGAACTGATTTGAAAAAGTATCTGAGTAAAAAGGGAATAAAAATAGGCGCGATAGTGCTGGCGGTAGTGCTTATAATCGCGCTCAGCGCCCGCGCGCTGGACGGCAGGGCGGGATTTCTCCAAAACCTGTCAGGATCCCTGAAGAAACCGGTTCAGGGCGCCGTGGGCGCCGTGGCCGACTGGCTTGAGGGTGTTTACGGCTACATGTACAAATACGACGATCTGCAGGCGGAAAACGAGTCGCTGAAGTCTCAGCTGGCAGAGGCCCAGGCCGAGGCCAGGGACGAGAAGTCTGCCGCCGAGGAAAATGAGAGGCTGCGCAATCTGCTGGACTTCAAGGAAAAACACACGGACTACGAGCTGGAATCGGCAAAGATAGTGGCGCGTTCCGCCTCCAACTGGTCGTCGGCATACACCATTGGCAAGGGCAGTGCCGACGGCATCAAGGTGGGCGCCCCGGTGATCACGGATACCGGCGTTCTCACCGGCACGGTGAAAGAGGTGGGCACAAACTGGGCTACCGTCAGTACGGTCATCGACGCCGGAACCAAGATCGGCGCCACCACCAGCCAGTCCGGTTCCACAGGCATGATAATGGGCGACTACGATCTTATGAAGAAGGGCTATGCGAAGCTTACGTATCTGCCCAGCGATTCCCAGATATTCCAGGGCGACACCGTGCTCACCTCCGGAGTGGGCGGCGCGTTTCCCGAGGGGCTTGTGGTTGGAACCGTTGACTCCGTGCAGACGGAGGCCGGCGGCCAGGTGGAGTACGGCCTTATCAAGCCGAGCAGCGATCTCAACGCGCTGGTGCAGGTGTTCGTAATAAAAAGCTATGACGTGGTGAATTGATTGTTATCCGATCTTATTGACAGAAAAAAAGTGCGCCGGGCGCTGGCCTGGGCGCTGTATATGCTGGCGGTGCTGCTGGTGCAGAACATGATCTTTTCCCGGATAACCGTACTGGGCGTCCGGGCCATGTTCCTGCCTGCGGCTGTGGCCGCCTGCGGCATGTTCGAGGGCGGCACGGCGGGAGCCGTGTTCGGCCTTTTCATGGGCTTTTTTGCGGATATGAGCTTTCCTGAAAACACCGTGCTGTTTACGGCGCTGTTCGCGCTGCTGGGCTTTTTCGCGGGCTTTGCGGCGGACTTTTTCCTCAACCGGAAATTCTGGCCGTATATGGCCGCAAGCTTAGTTGCCCTGCTGGTGACGGCACTGTTCCAGATGCTGGGCCCGGTGATTTTTTCCGGCGCTGCGGCGGGGCCGCTTTTGAAAACGGCGGGACTGCAGGTGCTGTGGTCGCTGCCGGTATCGGCGCTTATCTACCCCATAGCCCGGAGCATGTCCCTGCGGCTTGACGGCGTTTCAGAGCGAAAGGACAGAGCATGAAAAAAATCGTGAAGACAGACAGACTGGTTGTGCTCTCCGCGCTGCTGGTCATAATGCTGTGCGTATACTTCGTATTCCTCTACAAGCTGCAGATAATCCAGGGCGAGGACTATTCGGAGAAAAGCGCCAACAGCATCGGTACCGTGCAGACCGTTACCGCCGCCAGAGGCAATATTCTGGACAGATACGGCCGGGTGCTGGTGTCCAACGAGGCCTGCTATAACATCACCATCAATACCAGCGAACTTTTTGACGAGAAAGATCCCAACGCTGTCATCCTGAAGCTTGTCAATTTCGTCAAGGAGCACGGCGGCACCTATACCGACACGCTGCCGGTCACGACCCAGCCTCCGTTTGAGTATACGGACATGACCGACGCGCAGAAAACGGCGCTGAAGGCCTATCTCAAGGACCACGACATGAACGAGAGCGCCAGCGCCGTGGAGCTTATGAGCTACATGCGCTCGCGCTACAAGATAGACAATAACTATTCCGCCGAGGATACCCGCACCATAGCGGGACTGAGGTACGAGCTGAACGTGCGCTACGCTGCGGATTCCGGCACGGCGCCGTATGTGTTCGTGCAGGACGCCGATATGAGCCTTATTACGGCCATGCTGGAAAACGACCTGCCCGCCGTGAACGTGGAGACCTCATACGTGCGCAAATACAGCACCCAGTATGCCGCGCATATTCTGGGCTACATCGGCATGATCCAGTCGGCGGACGAATACAGCGACTACAAGACCCAGGGCTACTCCATGAACGCGCTGGTCGGCAAGGAGGGCGCGGAGAAAGCGTTTGAAAGCTATCTCCACGGCACGGACGGTACGGCCAACATAACCTCCACGGCCGACGGCACCGTCACAGACACTGTGTATTCCAAGGAACCGGAACCGGGCGACCAGGTATATCTCACCATAGACGAATCCCTGCAGGCGGCAACGGAGCAGGCGCTCGCGTCGGGTATAGAGGATATCAAGGCCACAAACGAGGCCAATGCCAATGCAAAGGGCATCGAGATATCGGATAAGAACAACAACAGAATTACCGGCGGAGCCGCCGTGGTGGTTGACGTGAAGACCGGAGAACCGCTGGCAATTGCCAGCTATCCCACATTCGATCTGAGCACTATGAAGGAGAATATTGCCAAGCTTAGCGCAGACAAGGACGCTCCCATGTACGACAGGGCCTTGATGGGCCGGTACGCGCCTGGTTCCACCTTCAAGCCCTGCACGGCCATCGCCGGACTTTCCGAGGGCATAATAAATACAAACACGACAATACGCTGCAACGGCGTATTCACAAAATACTCCGATCTCGGATACAGCCCCGTGTGCTGGATATGGTCGCAGTTCAAGCTTACACACGGCAACGAGAACGTGGTCACTGCCATAAGGGACTCTTGCAACATATTCTTTTACACCGTGGGTGACCAGCTGGGCATCGACAAGCTGGACAAATACGCCTACAATTTCGGTCTGGGCAAATCCACGGGCATAGAGCTGGCGGAAAACACAGGCATCATGGCCAGTAAGGAATACAAAAAAGACACCTATAACGAGGACTGGTACAACGGCGATAACGTCCAAGCGGCCATCGGCCAGTCGTACAGCCTGTTCACCCCGCTGCAGATGGCGGAATACTGCGCCGCCATTGCAGATGACGGGCAGCGGCACACCGCATCCATACTGAAAATGGTGCGCAGCTATGATTACAGCACCATGGTGTATCAGCGCGCGGCGGAGGTACTGTCCACCGTGGAGTCGTCACAGAGCAACTGGAGCGCGGTGCAGCAGGGCATGTACCTTGTGGCCACCGACCCCAACGGCTCGGCCTACGATACCTTCGGGCACTACTCCGTCAAGGTGGCTGCAAAGACCGGCACGGCCCAGACGGGCTCCGACAGCACGGCCAACGGCATGTTCATCTGCTACGCCCCCTACGACGACCCACAGGTGGCCATCGCCGTGTCGGTGGAGCACGCCGGAGCGGGCAAATCTCTGGCTCCCATTGCAAAATCAATACTTGACGCCTACTTCGGCAGCCAGAACACCATAGACAATACCGAAAACGAACTTACCATTCTTAAATAACATGTTGAATTTTTGACGAACAGCGTATATAATTTACTAATTAAAAAACAAAACGTTTTTTTGATCTTTTTCGACAACAGGACCGTACAAACACGTGGGAGGTACAGGTATTGAATATAGCATTGATGGCACATGACAGAAAGAAAGAACTTATGGTGCAGTTCTGCATTGCATACAGCGGAATCCTTGCGGAGCATTCCATCTGCGCCACCAACACCACTGGTAAGCTGGTGCAGGAGGCCACGGGCCTGCCTGTGACGCTGTATCTTCACGCGGATCAGGGCGGCGCCCAGCAGATAGCGGCCAGGATCGCATACAATGAGATAGACCTGGTGATGTTCTTCTGCGATCCCGCAAATCCCGGCGGCTTCGACGAAATAAACAAGATCGAGCGCCTGTGCGATCAGTATCAGATCCCCTTCGCCACCAATGCCGCCACGGCAGAGGTCCTGGTGCAGGGTCTGCGCCGGGGCGACCTGGACTGGCGCAACATCGTCAACCCGAAAAAGAGATAACAAAATCAAATACGAGAAAGATGCTGCCGCCGCATCCCGCCGGCAGCATTTTGTATGAAAAGGAGAGAAACACACCCATGGGAAAAGTCGCGCCCCGCACTCTGTCGGGATTTATGGAGCTGCTACCGGAAGACCAGATAAAAATGGAAAAGATGATGGCAGTCCTGAGAGACACGTATTCCGTGTACGGCTTTACACCGCTGGACACGCCCATCATAGAATCGTCTGAGGTGCTTCTGGCCAAGGGCGGCGGCGAGACCGAAAAGCAGGTCTACCGCTTCCAGAAGGGCGACAGCGATCTGTCGCTGCGCTTCGATCTCACGGTGCCGCTGGCAAAATACGTGGCGCTGCACTATAACGAACTGGCGTTTCCGTTCCGCCGCTACCAGATAGGCAAGGTCTACCGGGGCGAACGGGCCCAGCGCGGCCGCTTCCGGGAATTTTACCAGGCCGACATCGACGTCATCGGCGACGGAAAGCTGGATATAACCAACGAGGCGGAAATACCCGCCATCATCTACCGCACGTTTTCAAAGCTGGGACTTAAAAAGTTTCAGATACACGTGAACAACCGTAAAATTCTGAATGGCTTTTACGCCATGAACGGCATGTCCGCCCACGCGGGGGACATTATGCGCACGGTGGACAAGCTGGACAAGATAGGCTCAGAAAAGGTGAGAGAGCTGCTTATAAACGAAGTAGGCATGTTCACCCAGAAGGCCGACACGGTGCTGGATTTCATGGCCATCTCCGGTACCAACAGCGAGGTCATTGCCGGGCTGGAGCGCTTTTCCGGCATGGATGAGACCTTTGACGAGGGTCTGGCGGAGCTGAAGACAGTGGTGAAGTACCTGGCCGACTTCGGCGTACCGGAGGAGAACTTCGACATCGACCTCACTATCGCCCGCGGCCTTGACTATTATACCGGCACGGTTTACGAGACGCTTATAACCGACCACCCGGAGATCGGCTCCGTGTGCTCGGGCGGCCGCTACGACGACCTGGCGGAGTATTACACAGACAAGAAGCTCCCAGGCGCTGGCATATCCATCGGCCTCACCAGACTGTTCTACGTTCTGGACGAGCAGGGCATGCTATCCGGCGACGTTGTGTCATCGCCCTGCGACGCGCTGGTGATACCCATGACGGAGGATCTGTCCTTTGCCATTTCAGCCGCCACCGTTCTGCGGGACGCGGGCGTCCGCACCCAGCTTTACACTGAGCAGAAAAAATTCAAGGCACGCATGGCCTACGCCGACAAGATAAAGGTGCCCTACGCCGTCATAGTGGGAGAGGACGAGCAGGCGGAGGGCGTTCTGAGCGTAAAGAACATGCGCACCGGCGAGCAGGTGAAGCTGCCCCCGGATGAAGCCGCGCTGCTTATACGCGGCGGCGTGGACGCGCTGAACTCCGGCAGCCTTATAGTCGAGAAATAATTTACTTTCACATACAGAAAGGGGCAAAATATATGTTCCAATCCCGTACACACAACTGCGGCGAGCTCCGCATCGAGGACGTGGGCAAAAAGGTCACGCTGGTCGGCTGGATGGAAAACGTCCGCGAAGTGGGCCAGAACTTCGCCTTTGCGGTGCTGCGCGATTTTTACGGCACCACTCAGCTGGTAGTGGATACCGAGAATATGATGAAGACCGTCAAGGCCATCAACAAGGAGTCCACCATTTCCGTCACCGGCTCTGTCCGTGAGCGCGACAGCAAAAACCCCAAGCTCCCCACCGGCGACATCGAGGTGGTGCCGGACAGTATAGAGGTGCTGGGCAAGTGCCGGTATAACGAGCTGCCCTTTGAGATTAACCGCTCCAAAGAGGCGGACGAGAGCGCGCGTCTCAAATACCGCTATCTCGACCTGCGCAACCCGGACGTGAAAAAGAACATCATCCTCCGCTGCAATGTCATCGCCGCCCTACGTCAGGCCATGACCGAGCACGGCTTTCTGGAGATAACCACGCCGATACTAACGGCGTCTTCCCCCGAGGGCGCCCGGGACTATCTGGTGCCCGCGCGCAAGCATCCCGGCAAGTTCTACGCCCTGCCCCAGGCCCCACAGCAGTTCAAACAGCTTTTGATGGTCTCCGGCTTCGACCGCTACTTCCAGATCGCACCCTGCTTCCGGGACGAGGACGCCCGCGGCGACCGCTCACCCGGCGAGTTCTATCAGCTGGATATGGAAATGGCCTTTGCCTGCCAGGACGACGTTTTCGCCGTGCTGGAGGATGTGTTGCCGCCTATATTCGCCAGGTACGGTACCTATGACATCGCTTCAAAGGCACCTTTCCGGCGCATTGCGTACAACGACTCCATGGAGCGATTCGGCTCAGACAAGCCGGATCTGCGCATAGATCTGGAGTGCAGGGACATCACCGGTCTTACACGGGGACTGGACTTTCCGCCCTTTGCCGACGGCAATGAGGTCAAGGCCGTGGTGGTGACGGGCTGCGCTCTCACCCGCAAGCAGGTAGACCAGATATGCACGGATACCGAAGTCCAGTCCGGCGCCAAGCCGTATTGGTTCCGCATGGACGAAAACGGCGAGCTTATCGGCGGCGTGGCCAAGTTCTTCAATGAGAAAAAGGACGAGGTTGTCAAGACCCTCGGCCTTGTGCCCGGTTGCCTTGTGGGCGTATCCGCCGGCAAAAAGACCCAGGCGCAGAAGACCATCGGCGTCATGCGCAACAAGCTGGGCGCGGCCGTGCCGGGACACATGGACAAAGAGCGCTACGAGTTCTGCTGGATAGTGGACTTCCCCATGTACGAGATAGGGGAGGAGTCAGGCGAGCTGGAATTCTGCCACAACCCGTTCTCCATGCCCTCCGGCGGCCTGGACGTGCTGCAGAAGGCGGAGAGCGGCGAGGTGGATCCTCTTACCATCACCGCCGACCAGTACGACCTCGTCTGCAACGGCATCGAACTTTCCTCCGGCGCCGTGAGAAATCACGACCCCGAGATAATGGTGAAGGCCTTTGAGCTGGTGCGCCTGGGCGAGGAGGACGTGAAAAAGAAGTTTCCCGCCATGTACAATGCCTTCTGCTACGGCGCGCCTCCCCATGCGGGCATCGCCCCGGGCATCGACCGCATGGTCATGCTGCTCTCCGGCGAGGATTCAATCCGCGAGGTCATACCCTTCCCGATGAACAAGAATGCCCAGGACGTGATGATGGGCGCCCCGTCTGCTGTGGAGCAGAAGCAGCTGGACGAGCTGCACATCGCCGTCACCTGCGAGCCGGAGGCGGACTGATTTTCAGCCGCTCTCCATAAAGGAGGGCAAACCATGGTATCAAAAATCCGTTCCCTTGGCGTCAAGGGAATAGGCGGCTACGAGGTGTCTGTGGAGTGCTTCATCTCCAACGGACTTCCGGGCTTCGACGTGGTGGGACTGCCGGACGCGGCGGTCAGGGAGTCCCGCGAGCGCCTGCGCGCCGCCATAAAAAACAACGGCCTCAAATTCCCTGTCAGCCGCATGACGGTGAATCTGGCGCCCGCTGACACCAAAAAAGCCGGCACGGTCTACGACCTGCCGGTTTTGCTGGGTATTCTGGCCGCCTCCGGGGATATACAGCGCGCACGCCTGGGCGGCGCCGGAAAATATGACAACGCCCATCTGGGGCCCAGGGAGCTGGACAAATACTGCGCTCTCACTGACGAATGCGAGGGGCTTATGCACTCCGTCTTCGACAGCATGGGACTCACGGCCAGAAGTTACGACAAAATACTGCGCGTGGCCCGCACCATAGCGGACCTGGAGGGCAGCGCGGACATTGGCCCCGCCCATCTGGCGGAGGCAATACAATACAGAACATTTGATTTCGGGGAGAGCGCCACATGACAGACATCATCCTGCTAAAGCAGGGAGAAATGGTCCTTAAGGGACTTAACAAGCACAGGTTCGACCAGATACTGCAGAACAATATCCGCTACCGGCTGAAGGGTTTCGGCAAATTCAAGGTGTACAGCCGCCAGTCCATAGTGTATGTGGAGCCGCTGAATGACGACAGCGACGTGGACGGCGCTTTTGAGGCGCTGAAAACCGTGTTCGGCGTCATAACGCTGACCCGCGCGGCGGCCTGCAAAAAGGACAAAGACGCCATTGCAAAGCTGGCTATTGAATACCTGCATGACGCCATGACCCAGGCCGAGAGCTTCAAGGTGGAGGCCCGCCGGGGCGACAAGACCTTCCCCATGACCAGCATAGAGCTGTCCCAGTACGTGGGCGGCGAGCTTTCAGACGCATACCCGGACATAAGGGTGGACGTCCACAACCCGGAGCTGCTGGTGAACATCGAGATACGTGACTACGCGGCCTACGTCCACGGCGCATCAGTACCGGGCGCGGGCGGCATGCCCCTGGGCTCCAACGGCCGGGCGGTTACGCTGCTCTCCGGCGGCATCGACAGCCCCGTGTCCACATATATGATCGCCCGCCGGGGCGTAAAGCCCATCCCCGTGCACTTCTTCTCATACCCCTATACCTCCGAGATGGCAAAACAGAAGGTGGTGGAATTAGCCCACATTCTGACCCAATATTGCGGCAGTATGACCATCGAAGTGGTGCCGTTTACCCACATTCAGGAGGAAATCCGGGACAAATGCCCGGAAAAGTATTTTACGCTTATCATGCGCCGCTTCATGATGCGCATTGCAGAATACATCGCCCTGTCCAACGACTGCAAGGCCGTAATAACCGGCGAAAATCTGGGGCAGGTGGCATCTCAGACCATGGAGGCCATGGCCTCCACCCAGGCGGTGACGGCCCTGCCCGTGCTCCAGCCCCTTGTGGGCATGGACAAGGAGGACATAGTCACCATCGCCCGCCGCATCGGCACCTTCGACACGTCCATACTGCCGTATGAGGACTGCTGCACGGTGTTCACGCCGCGGCATCCGGAGACCCGTCCCACTGTGGAGGAGGTCGCGGAGGCGGAGGGAGCACTGGACGTGGAGGGCCTTGTCAGCGAGGCTGAAAGCGGAATAGAAAGGATTCGTGTTGCACTGTGAAAAAGGTTTATAACGCGGAAATAATCTCCGTGGGCACGGAACTGCTGCTGGGCCAGATAACCAACACAGATTCAAGGGATATTTCCACTATGCTGTCCAAAATCGGCATCAACGTGCTGTATCACACCGTGGTGGGGGATAACCCCGAGCGCATGGAAAAATGTATAGAGATCGCCAGGAGTCGGGTTGACATAATAATCACCACCGGCGGTCTGGGACCCACCTGCGACGATCTTACAAAAATGCTGCTGGCCAAATCCTTCGGTCTGGAACTGAAGATGGACGAGGATGAAAAGGCGGGGCTGTACGACTATCTCACCAACAGGGGATACAGCAGGGAGATGACGGAAAACAATCTCCAGCAGGCGCTGCTTCCGGAGGGCTGCACCAAGTTCCACAACAACTGGGGCACCGCGCCGGGCTGCGCTTTTGAAAAAGACGGGAAGATCTGCGTCATGCTGCCCGGACCTCCCCGGGAGATGAACTCCATGTTCAGCGCCTGCGTCATGCCGTATCTGAAAAAGCTGTCGGACGAGGAGATAATCTCCCACGAGATAAGGGTGTTCGGCACCAGCGAGAGCGCCATGGACTATATGCTGCGGGATTATATGAACTCGCTGACTAACCCCACAATGGCCCCATACGCCAAGGAGGCGGACTGCCTGCTGCGCGTCACGGCCAAGGCCCGCAACGCCGGGGAAGCCGAGACGATGATGAAGCCCATCATGGACAAGGCTATATCCATTCTCGGCGATACCGTCTACGGCGTGGACGTGAATTGCCTGGAAGAAAGGGTGTTCCAGATCTTAAACGAGAAGAAACTCACCTTCGCGTCGGCGGAGAGCTGCACCGGAGGGGACATTGCCCGCCGCTTTACCGAGATCCCCGGCGCGTCGGAATTTTTTGTGGGCGGCGCCGTTACCTACACGGATGAGATGAAGGCAAAGCTGCTGGGAGTGGATCCGGAGCTTATAAAGGCCAAAACCGCCGTGAGCCACGAGGTGGCCGCCGCAATGGCCGAGGGAATAAGAAAAACATCCGGGGCGGACATGGCAGTGAGCACTACGGGCATAGCCGGGCCGGACACGGACGGCATCCACAAGGTGGGCTGCGTGTTTGTGGGGCTTGCCACAAAAGACGGCACTTTCGTCATGGACCTGCAGCTGGGGGAACACCGCAACCGGCCGTACATCCGCAGGGCCGCCGGAAACTTCGCCTTCGACATGATGCGCCGGTACATGACCGGCCTGCCAATGATGTACATAAAACAATAGAATGTTTTTCAAAGGGGAACCGTTCTTTTTTGCGAAAGAACGGTTCCCCTTTGCATACCTTCCGTGAAATCGCTGAGTCCGGCAGAATTATCGGCTTTAACCATTCGCCGCCGCCCTGACCATACGCCCCTGCGCCGCACGAAGGGTGTGCCATACCAAATGGGCTCCGCCTTACGGCTTTGCCCGCCGGTCACAACAGTCAGGCTGGCCCGGCGATGCAGAACATCGGTCCCGCCGCCCTGAAGTTTACTTCCGCAAGCGCCCATTACTTTTGCGGGCGGGCAAAGCCGTAAGGCGGAGCCCTCTGCGTCAAAGCAGGGCTGGGAGCGCCGTACCGGCTGCGATTACGGGCGCAAAAGAAAAGATAAATCGCCGAAGTCACACAAAGCCTTTCCTTGGTGAGAGTACAAGAGGGAGGCCCTTCTTTTTGCGAAAAGAAGGGCCTCCTTTTTGAAAACGTTATCATTCGTCGTCCAGCTTGAGGACGGCCAGAAAGGCCTCAGTGGGTATCTGAACGGTGCCCAGCTGCCGCATCTTTTTCTTGCCTTCCTTCTGCTTTTCCAACAGCTTTTTCTTTCGGGTGATGTCGCCGCCGTAGCACTTGGCCAGCACGTCTTTGCGCATGGCCTTCACGGTCTCCCGGGCGATTATCTTGCCGCCTATGGCCGCCTGCACGGGAATTTCAAAAAGCTGGCGCGGAATGTTGTCCCGCAGCTTTTCGCAGAGCTTTCGCGCACGTGGATAAGCCTTGTCCTTATGGGCGATGAAGCTGAGCGCGTCCACCTGATCGCCGTTCAGCAGCATGTCCACCTTCACAAGCTCGGACTGCTTATACTCGGAGAACTCGTAATCCAGCGACGCGTAACCCTTGGTGCGGGCCTTGAGAATGTCGAAAAAGTCGTAGACTATCTCGTTTAGTGGCATCTCATAGTGCAGTTCCACCAGATTGGTATCCAGATACTGCATGTCCCTGTATTCGCCCCGGCGGTCCTGACATATGGGCATGATGTTGCCCACATACTCGTTGGGCGTTATGATAGACACCTTCACGTAAGGCTCGTGGGACTCGGCGATGGAGCCGGGGTCAGGGTAGTTGTGGGGATTGTCCACCATGACCACGCTGCCGTCGGTTTTTACGATCTTGTAAATGACGGATGGCAGGGTGGTTACCAGGGCAAGGTCGAATTCGCGCTCCAGCCTCTCCTGGATTATCTCCATGTGTAGCATACCCAGGAAGCCGCAGCGGAAACCGAAGCCCAGAGCAGCAGAGCTCTCGGGCTCAAAGGACAGAGAGGCGTCGTTCAGCTTCAGTTTTTCCAGCGCGTCCCGAAGGTCGGGGTATTTGGAGCCGTCCTCGGTGTATATGCCGCAGTATACCATTGAGCGGGCCGGGCGGTAGCCGGGCAGCTCCTGAGAAGTTGGGCGGGAGGCCTCGGTAACCGTGTCGCCGATGCGGGTATCTGCCACGTTTTTGATGCTTGCCGTGAAGTAGCCCACCTCGCCGGCTGAGAGCTCGCTGCAGGGCTCCAGAGACATGGGACGCATATGGCCGGTCTCCAGCACCTCGTAGGAGGCGCCGGTCTGCATCAGCTTCACAACGGTGCCCTTGCGTATGCAGCCGTCGAAAAGGCGCACGAACACGATAACGCCGCGGTAGTTGTCGTACTGGCTGTCGAACACCAGTGCCTTCAGCGGTGCGGCGGGATCGCCCTTGGGAGAGGGAATGTGGGCAACTATGTCGTCCAGAACGGCGTCGATGTTGATGCCAAGCTTGGCGGAAATCTCCGGCGCGTCCATGGCCGGTATGCCTATGATGTCTTCCACCTCCTGCTTGGCCCTCTGGGGATCCGCAGCCGGCAGGTCTATCTTGTTGATGACCGGCAGTATCTCAAGGTTGGCGTCCAGTGCCAGATACGTGTTTGAAAGAGTCTGGGCCTCCACTCCCTGAGAGGCGTCCACAATCAAAAGCGCGCCCTCGCAGGCGGCCAGAGAGCGGGAGACCTCGTAGTTGAAGTCCACGTGGCCCGGGGTGTCGATAAGGTTCAGCTCATAGGTCTCACCGTCCGGGGCCTTGTAGTTGAGACCAACGGCGCGGGCCTTGATGGTGATGCCGCGCTCCCGTTCCAGATCCATGTTGTCCAGGATCTGATCCTCCATTATGCGCTCCTCCACCGCGCCGCACTTTTCGATGAGTCTGTCGGAGAGCGTGGATTTGCCGTGATCGATGTGGGCGATAATGGAAAAGTTTCTGATATGGGATTGATCGGTCATGTCAATTCCTCCAGCGCGGCCTCAGCCTTGTTGGTAAGTATTTTTAGCTCGCCCAGAAACGCCCGGGCGGCGTCGGCGGCGGAGTCGCGGCCGATCGGGTCGTTGGAGCGGCACAGCAGATAATCCGATGTGACTCCGTAGTAGTCGCAGGCCCTGCACACAAAATTAAGCCCGGGTTCCCGCGCCCCGTTTTCGTAGTGGCTCAGCAGCGCCTGACTGATGTTCAGGTCGCCGGCCACCTTGCGCTGACTGTATCCGTTGCGGCGGCGCAGCTCCGCCAGTGTGGATGAAAAAGTACGTTCCATGATGTTACGCTCCGTTTCTCTGATTACAGAGTGTAATTATATCGGCGGCGGCGCCGTTTGTAAATAGAAAAAACGGCAAAATCCTTGAAAATTATGTGCGTGAGTGTTAAAGTATAAACGTTCAATAAAAATGGCTTTTCAGAGCGAAAATCATACAATTTAGGAGGCACTTAAATGTTTGAGAACCTGATAGAGGTCCTGAAGGCAAATCCCCGCAAGATAGTATATACCGAGGGCACGGACGCCCGCATCCTTGAATCCGCCGCAAGGCTGAAAAAGGCCGGATTTCTTACCCCCGTTCTGGTCGGCAACGCCGGCGCCGTACATGAGGCCGCAAAAAAGGGCGGCTTCGACATTGACGGTCTTGAGATCATCGATCCTGACAGCTATGACCGCTTCGATGAGATGGTGGCCAAGATGGTCGAACTGCGCAAGGGCAAGATGACTCCTGAAGAGTGCGCCGCAAACCTTAAGAAGAGCAATTATTTCGGCACCATGCTTGTCAAAATTGGCGTGGCGGACGCCCTTCTGGGCGGCGCCACTTATTCCACCGCCGACACTGTGCGTCCCGCGCTGCAGCTTATAAAGACCAAGCCCGGCGCGCATCTGGTGTCCTCCTGCTTTATTATGGTCCGCGGCGACGAGATGCTGGCCATGGGCGACTGCGCCATCAACATCAGCTATGAGGATACTGTGGACAAAGAGGGCAACGTGACCTTTACCGCAGCCGACAAGTTGGCTGAAGTCGGCGTCGAGACGGCCAAGACCGCAAAGAGATTCGGCATCGACCCCAAGGTGGCCTTCCTCAGCTACTCCACCAAGGGCTCCGGCAAGGGCGACGCGGTGGATCTTGCCCGCAATGCCTGCGAGAAGTGCAAGACCCTCATCCCTGAATTTGACGTGGACGGCGAGATGCAGTTCGACGCCGCAGTGTCTCCGGTGGTCGGCCAGCTGAAGTTCCCTGGCAGCAAGGTAGCCGGCTATGCCAACACCTTCATCTTCCCGGAGATCCAGTCCGGTAACATCGGATATAAGATAGCCCAGCGTCTGGGCGGATTTGCGGCCTACGGCCCCATCCTGCAGGGCCTGAACGCCCCCATCAACGACCTGTCCCGCGGCTGCAACGCCGAGGAGGTCTATCAGATGTCCATCATCACCGCAGCACTGAAGTAAGTAGTAGAAGACAAAATTAACTTTACAAGTTTCCAAAAGTGGGACTGTTCTTTTCGCAAAAAGAACAGTCCCACTTTTGAAAAAGCAGCAGGGCGGATTTCTCCGCCCTGCAAATTTCAGCTTTATATTATCCGAAGTTGTAGTAGCTTCCGCTTCCGCTGCTGCCCTGCTGGGGAAGCTGGCTGGAGCCGTTGCCGAATCCGGAGCCGGAATTTGATGAACCGCCGGACTGGGAAGTGCTGCCGGACGTGGAGGTGGTGGCCTTGGCTTCACCGAAAGTGATGTTGACGGTGAGAGTCTTGCCGGAGCGGTACAGCGTTATGGTGGCGCTGTCACCGGCGTGGTATTCCTTGACGGCGCTGGTGAGATCATTGTAGCTGGCAATTGCCTTGTCGCCCACCTTTGTGATTATATCTCCGGCGGCGATGCCGGCTTTTTCTGCCGCGCTGCCGCTCTCGACAAATTTCACATAAGCTCCGTTGGGCAGGTTGTAGTACTGGCTGTATACAGAGGTATAGTTCTCATCCAGCGAAACGCCCATGTAAGCTTTGCCGGTGACATAGCCCTTGGTCATAAGGTCGTTTGCAATGGTTTTCGCGTCGTTAACGGGGATGGCAAAGCCCAGGCCTTCAACGGTGGATGAGGAGGAGCTGGAGGAATACTTTGCGGTGACGATGCCTATGACCTCGCCGTTGGCGTTGTATACCGGTCCGCCGGAGTTGCCCTCGTTGATGGCAGCGTCGATCTGGAACATGTTTATGGCGGAGGAGTAATCCTGGGTGGTAACGGCGCGGTCGAGGGCACTGACCATGCCGGAGGTCATGGTGAACTGCAGCTCGCCCATGGGGTTGCCCACGGCGTACACAGTGTCGCCCACGGACATGCTGTCGCTGTCGCCGAAGGTCACGGCATTGCAGTCGGTGGCGTCAATCTTCAGGACAGCCAGATCGTTTGAGGATTCCACGCCTGTTACTGTGGCCTTGTAGGAGGTGCCGTCGTGAGTGAGCACCGTTATGGTGCTGTTGCTGGTGTATGCGTCCTCAATGACATGGTAGTTGGTAAGAATATATCCGTCGGTGCTGATAAAGAAGCCGGTGCCGGAAACGGCCGCCGTAGTTGTCTGACCGAAGAAGTTGGCGTAGGTCACGTTGGACTGGATGCCGACCACCTGTTTGCAGGCCATGTCATATATCTGAGCAGGCGTCATAGTGCCGGTTTTTGAGGCTGTTACGGTGGATGTACCGCTGCCGGACGGGGAAGAAGTGGTCGTGGCTACAGTGCCGCTGAGTTTCTTCGCCAGCGAAGTGCCGGCCAGCGCGCCGCCGGCTATGCCGCCCAGCAGGGCGCACACCAGACACAGGCAGGCAACCTTCCACCACAGACCTGAGCCCTTGACCTTGGCCCTTTTGGGTTTGGCCTGAGTCTTTTCAGGCGGTACATAGTAGCGCGGCGGAACCGTGGTTTCATCCTGACGGACATAATCCGCGTCCGCGTAAAGTCTTGTGGTCTCCGGCTTTACATAGTGATATTCGCTGTCGCCGGACTGACCGGAAGGCTGGGCAGCACCGGTGTTTTCCTGCGGCGCCGCACCGGTCTCGCCGGTGTTGATATCGAGATTATCGTTTTCGCTGAGCTCTGACATACAGAGATCCCTCCATCTATATAGGTCCGATCCGGAACCTTTTGTTTTATGTTGCTATAATACTTAAGATTTATGAAGAAGTAATGAACAAAATTGCAAAAAAATATAAATAATTGCCGAATGTTCTGTGAACAGAACATTCGGCAATTGTTATTGATATTAAGTTATCCCGCGTAGGGGAGAGATTCAAAATATGTTGTGTCCGCGGCACCGTTTATGTTCCAGCCCCAGTATTCACCGTTGCGCTCCACCTGGATGGTTCCTTCGCCGCCGTTTTTGTCGGTGTAGCTGACCCAGCTTTCACCATCGGTGGCGGTCAGGCGGATCTGGGTACCGACAGAAAGGGAGGATGAACTGCCGCCGGAGAGCGTGACCGGCAGCGCAGTTTTGACGGTGAGCCATGCCGGGTCACCGGTGAATGACCAGACAGAACCGCCAGTGGGATGCAGGGCGCCGTCGGAATATTCAAAGCTGCGCACGCCCTTGTAAGTGCCCAGAATACTGCAGGAGCGCGCCATCAGTATGCCGTCGGAGCCGATGCTTTCTATCCAGCCGTCGAATGTGTCGGCAGCCTCTGCGCCCGACTCGCTGCCGGCGGCAAATTTTATTGAAGTGAGCGCGCCGCCTGCGTACTGCCAGCAGTATGTGACATAGTCGTCGGACATGACGTTGCCGGAGAGCAATATCTCCTGATTACCGTCGCCGTTCACATCCGCAAGCCACAGAGAACAGTCGCTGATGACGTCGGTCTGCGCCTGGGCGGAGACCGTACCGTCTGTTATCTGAAGGGCGTACTGGCTGTCTCCGGAATCTGCGGAAGGATTGGCCACAAGCCTTATGCTTTCGTCGGTGTCGTCCCCGTCGGGATCGGCGGAATACGGCAGGGAGCCGGTTATCTCCACGGCTTTAAGGTCGTGCTGGGCGCCGTATTCGATTAGCAGCATGGATCCGTCCTTGCCGCTCTGGGAGATGAGCCGGCGGGACGCCGTACCGTCGGCATTTCGCCAGGATATCATCAGGTTCGGCATAACTTCAGGGATGACGGACTGGACGCCGATGGACTGACCGTCAGCCAGCGCACTGAAATAGAGGTACGCGCCGTTTTCAGTGAAGTCGTCCGCACTCTCGTTGAATTCTATGGCCGAAAGCTTGACATCGTAGAGGTCGCCTTTGGCGGAGAGCGTGAACTTTTGCCCGTCCTTGTCTATGGCTATGCTGCCCACAGTGCTGTCGCTTATCTCGTTATCTGTGAGCGAAATCGTCATGTCGCCGGCCTTGCCGGAGCGGGAGACGGGCATGTATTCATCCTTCAGAAGCCCGGTGAGCTTGGAGTAGGGCACGGTAAAGCGGAACGCGCCGGCGGCATATGCGGCCAGCGTATACTGATCTGCGATGAACACCACGCCGTCGCCGGAGAAATACCAGCTGCCGTCGGCCACCACGGCGGAGGAAACGGTGCTCTTGTAATCGTCGTTGAAGGTGATGCCTGAGTAGTCGGAGCCCTTCGTGAGCTCTACGATATAGTCGGCGCAGAACTTGGCGAAGGCGTCCCTGTCGGAGGCAATGTCCGCCAGCTTCAGCTCCGTCCCGGTGGCGGTATTTAGGTTTTCGCCGAAGGAGGAGGTTAAGCCATGGACGCCGCCGGTGAAGGAGTAGGCGGTGTAAACAATACTCAGCACGGTCTTGTCGCCCCGGGCGACGTCCGCCGTGCGTTCCATGCTGTAGCTCATGCCGCTGTCGCTGAACATGGAGGGATCGTCGGCATACTGAGCCTTGGCCGCGGCCAAAAGAGCGTCGATGCCGTCCTCGCCGCTGCCGGCAGAGTAATCCGAGGAGACTTTCTTTAGGGTGTTGTTTATGGCGGTGGTGGCCGCTTCATTGCCGGAAACCGTCACGGAAGGCAGCTTGTCGGAATATTTGAACAGCAGGGTGCTGCCGTCGTCGGCATAGCAGCTTTGACTCAGATCCTGCATGGTGACCGACACAACGGTCGGTGACGCGCCTGTGACCCCGGCGCCGCAGGCGCACAGGGACAGGACGAGACATATGGATAAAATTAATGCCAAAGTTTTTTTCATTGCATTATTACCTTAGGCTCAGCCTTCGTAGTATGTGCCGCCGTTTACCGCAGCTGCGGTCTTGCCGGCATCAATTCCAGTGTCTTTTTCCATCACGGGCACTATTTCGGTGTTGTCTTTTATCCATTTCAGTGTACGCGCGGCATCTGTGGTGAGCGTAGTGGAAAAGTTCTCATCCGTGGCTCCAACCCCTACGGGCTTGTTCCCATTCATATTATTAATACCCGCAGATTCCTTTGCGCTGTCATAGATGTCGATGCCGATATTCAGCGCATATACTTTTGAAAGATAATCCGAACTGCTGGAACTGAGCCATATGCGGCCCAGGACACCGTCGTTTATATCGGGCAGGATGCAGTCGTTATATAATTGCTCGGCCTGCTCCGGAGTGAGATCATAATTCAGATATCCGCCCGCAGTCTTATCATAATATGAGATGGAGCCGTATCTTATGTTCGCGGCTGTGACGGGCAGAGTGATGTTCTTGCGGTTTTCAATGGCGGACTGCGTGTTGATGAGCGCCTGCAGCTTCATCATGTCGGAGCCAGAAATATCAAAATCCTTGTCGGTATAAAGCAGGTCATATCTGCGAGAAATAAAGCCTCCGTTTTTCAGCTCATAGCTGAATGTGGCATAGATGTAGCCGTATCCGTTATCGCCGGCGCCGCTGACATTGCTGATGTCGCTCTCGTAATAGTCCTTGCGGGATATGATGCCCTGCTGCAGTTCCACGGCAGCGGCGATATCTTCAGGATCTGCAAGCGTGGCCGAACCGCCGGAGGCCTGGATCGTGACGCTCTCCACGCTGGAAGCGTCGGGCACACGCTTTTCATAGCCGAATACGTCGTACCGGCAGCACAGCATCAGCGCCGTTATGACGCAGCACAGGATGATGTAGCCCTTCCAGTTGTCGGAAAACACGCGGAAGGTCTTTTTCATCAGCATGTCGGCGGCAAAGTAGCCGATGAACGCGCCAACCATCATCAGCAGAAGCAGCACGCAGAACTCAGTGACTCCGGGTACCGAGGAGCTGTAAATTATGTTGAAAAGCCACAGGCCCAGTACCAGCGCGCAGCCGCCGGCCAGGCAGTATTTGAACACGGGCCTCAGCACGCCCACGGCCACCACGTCGGAGGCGGTCTCCATACGGCGGGCGCGGTAAAGCAGAAGCCCCAGAACGGCGAACACAATACCCGCGGCGCAGTAACAGCTCAGAAGCAGCCACTGCTCGTTTGTTATATAAGCAAAAGCAATACCTGTGTCGCCAACGATGTAGGTGCCGGGCTGCATCGCTATCAGTTTGATGGGAGGAGAGAGAAACGTGAGGGCGTCGCTGCCGGAACTCATACCGAATACAAAGAGCTGAAGAAGACTGTGCACCATCTGTTCCACCACGGCTACTACGACTTCAAGCAGCACGTATACCAGCGGAAGTACCGCAAGGCTTCCGGTGAGCATGGCGCAGAACGCGGCAAAGCCGTAGAAGGTCACGTTCATCATGACGATAATGGCAAGCCACTGCAGAAGAAACGGCATGTTTAGGGCGTTGATGCCGGCCTCAGCCAGGAGCGCGGTGAGAAACACCAGCACGTCGGAGGCCAGCATGGCAGTGAGGCCGCCGGCAAACGCGGAGGTGTACATGGCCCCGCGCTTAACGGGCAGGGCCGCCATCATGCCGGTGTGGCGGGCGTTGTAAAGGTAGCCGAACACGCACATGGCCGTTGCCGCCGCCATGATGACGGAGGCGATGCACCCTGCGTTCCAGCCGTTCTGCAAAAGCTGATCGGTGGTGAGGGACTGCGCGTTCTCAGAGGCGTAGCGGCCCATCATGGGCAGGGTGGTGATAATAAACATTATCATCGCGTAGGCGCCCCACAGGGGCCAGAAGCGGGCAAGAGTGGTGCGGTATATCCTGCCATTAAAGAACGATGTCTTTGACTGCATAATCGGCACCTCCCAGTTCATAAATGAATATTTCCTCAAGAGTAAGCGGCACGACGTCCATGAAAAGCGGACTCACGGCTGCAAGCTTGTTGGTGAGTTCCTCGGCATTGCCGCGCAGAATGAGCACCTGCAGCCTGCCGGTGGAGGAGGCGTGCATGATGTCCAGCCCATCGGGCAGCTCGCCGCCGTCCGGCAGTGCCAGCTGGATCTTCACTATATTGTCCTGCAGCTCACTGAGCGAACGCTCGATCATCATTTTACCGTGGTTCATAATGCCTACGTGGTCGCATACGTCCTCCAGCTCGCGCAGGTTGTGGGAGGATACCAGCACCGTGGTGCCATTTTCCGCCACATCCGCCATGACGATGCTCCACACCTGGCGGCGCATTACGGGGTCAAGACCGTCCACCGGTTCGTCCAAAACCAGAATGTCCGGCCGCATGGAAACGGCCAGCCAGAAGGCGGCCTGCTTCTGCATGCCCTTTGACAGCTTGCGCAGCGGACGCTTTGGGTCGAGTCCGAACACCTCGCCCAGCTTTTTGTAGCGCTCCATGTCAAAGCTTGGGTAGATGCCCCGGTAGAACTTCATCATGTCTGTGACCGTGGCCTGGGGAAAATAGAAAAGATCGTCAGGTATGTAGGCAATGCGGTTTTTTGTCGCTGTATTTTCAAAAACCGGCTGGCCGTCCACCAGAACATCCCCGGAATCCTGCTTATATATTCCTACGATGTGACGGATTATTGTGGACTTTCCGGCACCGTTGGGCCCCACCATGCCGTATACCGCGCCGTCAGGCACGGTGAGAGTCAGGCCGTTCAGGGCAGGAAAGCCATCGAAGGTTTTGACGACGTTTTTGACTTCTATCACTGTGGTTTCACTCCTTCCATTCTCTGCAACAGCTCACCTGAGGTTATACCCAGATAGCGCAGCTCGGTAACGATCTCGTCGAACTTTATAAGAAGCTCCTCGCGCCTGCTGCCGCCGCCCTGCTTGCCGCAGGTGAAGCTGCCCTTGCCAGGCACGGTGCAGATATAGCCCTCGTTTTCCAGCTCACGGTAGGCCCGCTGTATGGTGTTGGGATTGATGGCCAGCTCTCCGGCCATCTCGCGCACTGAGGGCAGCTTGTAGTTTTCCGGCAGGGCTCCTGATACTATAAGGTGCCTGAGATTGTCCTTGACCTGTTCGTATATCGGCCTTGGATCCCGAAGATTGAGATTGATCACGACGACACCGCCTTTCTGCGTATTAACTGTATTAACTGAATTAGTACGCACAATATAGCATAGCCCAGCGGCTTTGTCAATAAAAAATCTCTGCGGTCGTTAGACCGCAGAGATTTAAAAAAAGTTCCATGTTTTATTCAATAAATCCGCCGCCCAGTACGCGGTCGCCGTCGTAAAGCACTGCGGACTGCCCCCGGGAGGGCGCGCGGACGGGGACGCGGCAGCTTATCACCGCGCCGCCGTTTTCGGCATAAGCGGAGCAGGGCGTGTCCACCTTCGTGTGGCGCACCCGCACGCTGGCGGAGATTTCGCCCTCAGGGGCGCCGTTTATCCAGCTGAAGTCCCGGGCGATAACCACAGATTTGAAAAGCTCCTGGTTTTCGCTGAGAGTCACGTCGTTGGTGTCGGGGTCAATGGCTGAGATATAGAGCTTTTTCCCGTCAAACAGCCCGGGCACCCGCTGACCCACGGTGCAGCGGTGTATGCCGCCGTGGCGGCCGACCGCGGTTCCGTTCCAGACATAGTTACCCGGCGGAGGCTGCACGCCCCGGCGGGCGAGCCAACCGGCGTAGTCGTGGTCGGGGATGAAGCATATTTCCATACTGTCTTTTTTTGCCGCCACAGGTATGCCCATTTCCGCGGCCATGGCGCGGACTGCGGTTTTTTCAAAGGCGCCGAGAGGAAACAAGACCCGTTTTAAAGTATCCTCCGTCAGGCGGCAGAGCATATAGCTCTGGTCGTTGGAGGGCATACCCTTATACAGCCTGCCGTTTTCCGCCCTGGCATAGTGCCCGGTGGCGACGTATTTTGCGCCCAGCTCGTCCGCCAAATGCAGGAGAGACGGAAATTTAACGCTGGGATTGCACAGTACGCAGGGGTTGGGCGTCACGCCATGGAGATAACCCGCAGCAAACGGAGCGCAGACATTTTTTTCAAGGGCCTCGCCGATGTCCAGCACGGTTAGGGGGATGCCAAGAAACGCCGCGGTGTCCCGGGCGTCCTGCCGTGCCTTCTCGCCAGCGGTGTCCATATATAGTCCGTGCACCTCATACCCGGCCTTTTTCAATAGGGCGGCGGACACGGCGGAGTCCACGCCGCCGGAGAGGCCCAAAACCACCTTATCCATGCCGGCCCTCCATCCACACCATGAGAACGCTGATGTCGGCGGGGGACACGCCGGATATGCGACTGGCCTGCCCATAGTTCTCGGGGCGTATCTTTTTCAGCTTTTCCCGGGCCTCACGGCGCAGACAGGCCACCTTGTCGTAGTCTATGTCGGCGGGTATGGGGCGGGATTCCATGCGGGAAAATTCCTCCACCTGCCGGTTTTGCCGTTTGATGTAGCCTTCATAACGGAGACTAATCTCCGCCTCGTTCACCACGGCGGAGGGGAGTCTGGGCCGGGACAGGTCGAAGGGCGCGAGGCAGGCGTAGTCCAACTGGGGCCGGCGTATAAGGTCGGCCAGAGATACGCCGGTGGACACCCCGGCAGTGCCGAGGCTTTCCAGCAGAGCGTTAAGCTCGGCGGTGGGGGAAAGATAGGTCTGTTCCAGACGCTTCAGCTCCCCGTCCACCATCCTGTATTTTTCCAGTACCTTTTCATGGCGCTCCGGCGGCACCAGGCCGATGCGCACGCCAAAATGGGAAAGGCGTATGTCCGCGTTGTCCTGCCGGTTGATGAGCCTGTATTCGGAGCGGGAGGTCATCATGCGGTAGGGCTCGTTGGTGCCCTTGGTGACCAGATCGTCGATAAGGGTTCCGATATAGCCGTCGGAGCGGCGGAGAATTAGGGGCTCTTCACCTTTCATTTTCAGCGCGGCATTGACTCCCGCCACAAAGCCCTGGGCGGCGGCCTCCTCATAGCCGGAGGAGCCGTTGAACTGTCCGGCGCCGTACAGGCCGGAGATCTTTTTGCACTCCAGAGTGGGGTAAAGCTCGGTGGGGTCCACGCAGTCGTATTCAATGGCATAGGCGCAGCGGGTCATCTCGGCCATTTCCAGGCCGGGGATTGTGTGCAGCATTCTTAGCTGCACCTCCTCCGGCATGGAGGAGGAGAAGCCCTGCACGTAAAGCTCCTCGGTGTTCAGCCCCATGGGCTCTATGAAAAGCTGGTGCCGCGTCTTGTCGGGGAAGGTCATGACCTTGGTCTCAATGCTGGGGCAGTAACGGGGCCCTACGCCTTCGATCACGCCGGAGTATATGGGGCTGCGGTCCAGGTTTTCTCTTATTATCCGGTGGGTTTCCTCATTGGTGTAGGTGAGCCAGCACACGGCCTTGTTTTCCGGCTTTACGCCGGTTTCGAAGGAAAACGGCTCCGCGTCCGCGTCACCGGGCTGCAGCTCCATTTTGGAAAAATCCACAGTGCGGGCGTTCACCCGCGGGGGAGTGCCGGTTTTGAACCGGCGCATGCTGAGCCCCAGAGCGCGGAAGCGCGCGCCCAGCGGTATGGCGGCGGCCAGACCGTCCGGTCCGGAGTCCTTCAGCACTTCTCCCACTATGGTGCGTCCGGCAAGATAGGTGCCGGTGGCGGCCACCGCGGCTTTGCAGCGATACACCCCGCCGTTGGCGGTGGTGACGGATACGACATGCCCGTCCTCCACGGCAATGTCCACTACCTCGGACTGCTTTACCCGCAGGTTTTCCTGCTTTTCCAGCGTGTGCTTCATTATCTCCTGGTATTTCCGCCTGTCGGCCTGCGCCCGCAGGGAATATACTGCCGGACCCTTGCCCCGGTTGAGCATGCGGTACTGTATGCAGGCCTTGTCGGCGGCCCTGCCCATTTCGCCGCCCATGGCGTCCAGCTCCCGCACCAGATGGCCTTTGCCGGTGCCGCCGATGGCGGGGTTGCAGGGCATGTTGCCCACGCTGTCAAGATTTACGGTGAAGCACACGGTGTCCAGTCCCATCCGGGCGGCGGCAAGCGCCGCCTCAATTCCGGCGTGGCCCGCGCCGATCACCGCTATATCGCATTTTCCAGCGTCGTATTCTATGTACATTTTTACCTCTTATATCTGATAATAAAGTATAAGCGTGCCGTCGGCGACGGATATTTTTGCCGGCTTTCCCGTAAAGGAGTTGCTGACGCCGATGGGGAAGTCGGAAGTCACCACCGCGTTGTGGAGGGAGTATTTGAAGCCCTCCTCGTATACGCCGCGGGCCTGGCCGTCAAAGCAGAAGACGGAAAAATCGCCCCGGGCTTCCTGAGAAAATTCAGCGGATTCGTTGTGTATGACGGTGTATAAGACGCCGTTTCCGTACAGGGTGCCGCGGGCGCCGTTCTTCACAAGGAACAGCAGGCACTGCAGATTTGACAGCGTGTGGTCGGCTCTTGCGCCTCCGGTGCCGCCGTAAATCTCAAAGCGCTTATAGCCGCGCTCCAGCCCGATGCGCATGGCGTGCAGCGTGTCTGTGTCGTCCTTCTCCACGGGCATCTGGACTATATTCGGAAAGTCGGGCGCCGCGCCAAGAGAATCAAAGTCGCCCACCACCAGATCAGGCGTCACGCCTTCGTTCAGACAATATTTATAGCCCGCATCGGCGGCAATGACATAGTCGCCCGCACCGGGTTTTCGCACAAAGCCGAAAAAATCCCCGGCTCCGATTATATAGCAGCTGCCGTCCATGACGCACCTCCGCGCAAAGAATTTTAATAGTATATCACAATAACGCAAAATAGAAAAGTGCGCGGGACCGTTTTTGCCGGTCCCGCGCACATCAATTTACCGTTACGCCATCTTTATTCCCTTGGTGAGCATCAAAAGCCCCAGCGCCGCCACGAATACGGCGGATATCTTTATCATCCACTTGGAGTATTTTGCCGGTATGAACGCGCCGATAGAGCCGAAGATCAGCATCAGCGGCACGGTGCCCAGCGACCATACCAGCATGGTGACAGCCCCTCTTGCCGCGCTGCCGGTGCCCATGGAATACACCCACATGGCGTAGGAGGCGCCGCAGGGCATTATGCCGGTGAGAAGTCCGATTATCAGCGGTTTTCCAATATAGCGCCGGCGCACGTTTTTCGGCAGCTCGCAGGCTCCGGGCAAACGGGGGGACAGCGCCCGCAGTCCCGGTATTACGCCCCACATGGAAAGACCTATAAGCAGCACCAGCGCCCCGGCCATGGTAAAGAGTATGCTCTTGAAGGTCATGGTGTAGGTGATCACCGCACCCAGCGCGCCGAAGACCGCGCCAACGACCACGCTGGTGACCACGCGGCCGCCGTTGTAGCACAGAGCGGCTCCCAGACTGCGGCGCTTCCGCGCGGATGCGTCAGCTATGGACGTGTCGGTGGTCTGGGACAGCATTATGCCGCCGCACATTCCCACGCAGTGGGTGGAGGTGAGAAGCCCGATGACAAAAATAAACCCCAGCGCGGCTCCGGCCTCAGCCTTGGGTACCGTCACCTGCGCCGGCAGGAACTTGAAGAGAAAGAACAGCCCCGCCATGGCGGCTAAACATATTATGTCAACCAGAACACCGCCCACGCCGCCGCTTCCGGAGGGGTAGCCAGCCCCGGACAGAGCGGATTCCAGCTCCGGGACGGATACGATGTCCGGGTCGTAGCTCACGCTGACCCGGTTTTTCCAATAGCTGGCCTTTGCGTCGATGACCCCGCGGGTATGCAGCAGCTTTTCCGTGACGATGTCCTCACACTGACGGCATATCATGCCCTGCACTTTGGTTTCATAAGTTTCTGTTCTCATGATGTTCCTCCGCTTTTTTCAGTTTCAGCGAGTGCATAAGCACCCTCATGGAAGATATGGTCATCACCGCTGCGGCAATGGATGGATTGACAACGCCGCAGGCGGCGATGGGAATACAGACCGCGTTATAGCAGAGCGCCCACACAAGGTTATTCTTAATGGCGCCCATGGTGTCCCTTGAAAGACGCAGTGCCAGCGGTACGGCTGCTATGTCGCTGCCCATGAGCATTATGCCGGCTGAATCCATAGCCGCGTCGGTGCCGCTGCCCATGGCCAGGGACACGTCTGCGGAGGCCAGCGCCGGGGCGTCGTTTATCCCGTCGCCCACCATGGCCACCTTTTTGCCGGACGCCTTCAGCTTTTCCACGGCTTCCGCTTTGCCTTCGGGCAGAATGCCGGAAAGGATGTTCTTTATGCCGGCCTTCTCACCGATGGCGGCGGCTGTGCGGGCGTTATCGCCTGTGAGCATCCATACGTCCACACCCATGGCTGCCAGTTCCTTTACGCACATGACAGCGCCGGATCTGAGCGTATCGGCAACACCCATGACGCCCAGCAGAACGCCGCCTTTTGCCACGCATACCTCGGTTTTGGCCCCGGAGCGCACGTCGGGGATTTCAATAAGGGCCGACAGATCCACTCCGGCGTTTACCAGCATGTCGCGGCTGCCGCACAGCACGGTCTCGCCGGCGATGACGCCGGAAACGCCTCGCCCGGTCTCGGATCTGAACGCCTCCACAGCTGGGGGCAGTGAGGCTGGCCAGCGGTAGGCCGCGTATCTGGTCACTGCTCCGGCGATGGGGTGCTCCGACAGGTGCTCCACCGCGGCGGCGGCCACGAACATGCTCTCAGGGTCGCCTCTCACAGTATATACGTCCGTGACCTCCGGCTCACCCACGGTAAGAGTGCCGGTCTTGTCAAACAGGACTGTGTCGGCTTTGTATGCGTTTTCCAGCTCGGTGCCGCCGCGGAACAGTACGCCCAGCTCCGCCGCCCGTCCGGAGCCCACCATGACGCCGGTGGGGGTGGCCAATCCCAGCGCGCAGGGACAGGCGATGACCAGCACGTCGCAGGCGGCTATCATTGCTTTTTCAAAGCCGCCGCCCAGGAGATAATACCAGACGGCGAAAACGCCAAGCGCCGCAGCTGTCACCGCCGGTACGAACCATGATGCGATCTTATCCGCCAGGCGCTGGATAGGTGCTTTTGAGCTTTGCGCGCGGCGCACTACCTCGATGATGCGCTGGAGAGTTGAATCCTTTCCAAGCCGCCGTGCGGATATGCGGGCGCTGCCGGACCGGTTCAGGCTGCCGCCTGTCACGGTGTCGCCCGGCAACTTGTCCACGGGCATGCTCTCGCCGGTGAGCATCGACTCATCCACGGCGCAGGCGCCCTCAAGCACCAGACCGTCCACTGGCACCCGTTCGCCGGGCCGGAGTATCACCACGTCGTGCTCGGTGATCTCGTCGACGTCAAGCTCTATTATTTCACCGCCGCGTTCCACCAGCGCAGTTTTGGGTTGCAGCCGCATGAGGCGGCGTATGGCCCCGGAGGTCTGGGACTTGGCCATGTTTTCCAGGTATTTGCCGAACATGATGAGATCCAGCAGAACGCATTCCGACATGAAATACAGCCTTATGTCCTCTGTTGCGGTGAAGGCCACATAGACGCTGTAAGCGTAGATGACTGTGGTAGACAGTGAAACAAGGAAATCCATGCTCAGCCCGCCGCCCCTAAGAGCGCGCCAGGCGCCGCGGTAAAAATACATCCCCGGTCCGAATTGCACCAGCGTGGCAAGCGCCAGCTGGATCATTGGCGGCAGATCCCAGACCAGCGGCATGGTCAGTACGGTGGAGACGATCAGCGTTCGCAGCAGCTTAAGCCGAACCATGTTTTCCCGGTCCTCATCGCCGCCGCGCAGTTCTCCGGCCTCAGCCCAAACTCCGGCGTCACGGCAGGCGCGCAGCAGAGCGGCGCTGTCGGTTCCCACCGGCCACAGGGATACGATTATTTTACCGCCTGGCGCGCAGGCCGTTTCCTTTACGCCGTAAACTGCCTCCAGCGCCGACCTGGCCTTGGCAATCGTACCGTCGTCAGCGCCGCCGCACGTAAGCTCTGCCTCCTCCACAGGTACGACGTAGCCGGCCCGCCTGATCCTCCGGGCAATATCTGCCAGGCCCACCTCCGCCTCGTCGTAGGAGATCAGCGCGTTGCCGGCGGCGTAATTTATGGATGCCGAGCTTATGCCCGGCATGGAATTGAGCGCACTGTCCAGCCGCGCCACGCACGCCGCGCAGTCTATGTCTGAAATCTTTATTGTCGTTTCAGTCATACTTTAAAAAATGGCGGGCAAACAAAGTTCACCCGCACAAAATTGTAATCACGGTTCTTTGGCCGCTTTTTTGGCTGCTATATGCGCCTTGAGAGCAATATAGCTTCCCGGCAGGCAAAGCACCGGAACTTCAAACAGCAGCACCCAGCTCAGCCAGTTGATGCGATAGCCCACATCCTGCAGGGCGGTAGGCTTGAAAAGCTGGATATAGGAGATGTTCCAGTAACCCCAAAGTCCTGTGGCGGAGCCGAAAAGATGAAGTATAAGAAAAGACGCGGAGGTGAAAACACCGGCCACGGCGGTCACCATCATGGCGCTGAAGCGGCGGGTCCTGATAAGAAATATGGATACCACGGGGAGAATGTACACGGTGAGATTCAGCACCAGCAGGGTGGGGGCGAGAATATCGAAAAGCCCAATGTCTCCGCCGTTTTTGGCTATGAATGCGGATGATACCCAGGTACCTGTGGTATCGGAGCTCCAAAGATATGCCTGACGAATATGGTCGCCGTCGTGGATGAGAACGCTCACCAGCATTATAAGCGCACAGGTCATCAGGGTCTTGGCCGTTTTTTCATCCAGCTTCGTGTCCAGAAGCCGTATGGTATCCCTGTCTGCCTTTGACATTTCAATACCTCCGTGATATATTATAAATTACCTTAAGGTCAACATTGACCACTTGGTAATTGTAAATTAGCACATTGTCTGTTAAATGTCAATACCTGGTTTGACTGCAAACCGGGAAAAGATTATAATGACATCGGCCGGTCATCCGGCCCCGGAGGAAGCATATGCCTATTATTGTGGATAAGAACGCCGTCAGGATGGAGATACTGATGGCCTTTCAGCGCTGCATCGACAAAAAGCCGATGACCAGCATATCGCTGCGGGATATAGCGGCTGAGGCTGGCATGTCCCACCCCAAGCTGCTCAATTATTTTGAAAACAAGGATGATCTTATACTGACATACTGCCAGTACACCAGAGAGTATATGTCCCAGAAATGCAGCCAGTGGTTCATGGAGCATGACAGAAAAAATTACGACTCCAACCTGGCCTACATGAATGCCTTCATGGAATATGTGGCCGGCGGCAAGGTGGGGGAGTCCCGGCCAAACGCCACCACGCAGACATATGTTCTGGCCCATTACAACGGCGACGTGGGGGAGCTGGTGCGGGGCGAATACAAGGCCTGGCGTGAGCTGATGGAGCAGTGCCTTATCGGAATATACGGCCCCGAGGTGGGCATGAAGGAGGCCGAGGCCATGATGATCCTCATTGCCGGCACTTTCATCTGCAACTACAACGGCGCCCTCACCGGAGACATCAACGACAATATAATCGGCTATCTCAGCAATCTGGCAAAATCGTAAACGCTGTACTTTTATAAAAACCGGACAGCAAGAGAACCTCATCAAAGGTTAAATTTGCAGCAGAACAGAAAAGGCCCGGATGGAAGTGAAAGCTTTCATCCGGGTCTCGGTTTACTTAAGTGCGGAGTCCCGAAATCAGTTCCGGCTGAGAGAAGCATATGCCCTTCAAAACGCATGTGCCTGTAAAAACACTGGAAATTCCCTTTACTATTTGTTATAGTAGTAATTAATTAGTGGCAGTCGGTAGAATCTCCGGCATGAAAAGGAGAAAAATGAACAATCAGTACACCAAAGCCGCCATCCGTGCGGCATTCTTATCCCAGCTCAACAGCAAGCCCTTCGATAAAATATCGGTGGTGGACATAGCCAAGATGGCAGGGGTAAGCCGCAACACGTTTTACTATTGGTACGACGACATATACGCTCTGATGGACGACCTTTTCTTCACCGAAGCCGAGAAGATACGCCAGGACAGCGCCAGCTTCGACAGCTGGGCGGACGGCTTTCGCCACGCGGTCGGCTTTGCCAGCGAAAACCGCAAGGCTATATACCATCTGTATAAATCCATAAGCCGGAACAAACTGGAATCCTTCCTGTACGAAGTTACCTTCAACGACGTTTCAAAGGCCGTCGCCACCATGGGAAAGGAGACAGGGGCCCTGCCGGAGGATGTGCACGACCTGGCCGCATTTTACAGCGCGGCGCTGATAGGCCTTGTGATAAGGTGGCTGGACGGCGGCATGAAAGAGGATTCCGACGCGTATCTAAAAAATATAGAAGAGCTGTTGGGAGACAATATCGTCTCCGCGCTTAACCGCAGCGCCCGGAAAAAGCATTGACGCTGCCTGACAGTTTACGCCGACTGTGCGATTTCAGCACAGCCGGCGTAAACTGTCAATAGCCCTGGTAATTCCCCGCTGATAGAATGAAATAAATATTCGTTCATTCATATCAGAAAGGGGTATTGCAATAATGACAGTTACAGACAAAATCAAAAAGAGTGCGGCCATGGCAGCCTACGATTATATGGCCAAGGACCCGGAGAAAAATATTCCCGCCATGCTGGACAAGCTCATAGAGCTTGACAGCGAGGGACTCGGACTGCGCCGCCAGGTAGAGAGCATCCGTGATACCTTCATGGATCCCAAAAGCTCCACCCGACAGGAGGTCATGAGCTTTTTCCACGAGGTTGACGACAATCAGCGGCGCAAGCTGTACGAGACAATAGTGGTCAACGGCTCACTGATAGGCACGCCCATACAGAAGCGCAACCGGGCAAAATACGGCTGCAACATACCGTGGACCATGCTCATCGACCCGACCAGCGCCTGCAATCTCAAATGCACCGGCTGCTGGGCCGCGGAATACGGCCACACGCTGAGCCTCACGCTGGACGAGCTTGAGAGTATCATTCAGCAGGCAAACGCGCTGGGCTGCTATGAGTTCCTGTTTGCCGGCGGCGAGCCGATGATGCGCCGCGAGGACATTATCACCCTCTGCCGCAGACATCAGGACTGCGGCTTCATGATGTTCACCAACGGCACGCTCATCGATGAGTCGTTTGCCGACGAACTGCTGGAGGTGGGAAATCTTGTCCCGGCCATCAGTGTTGAGGGCTATGAAAAGGAGACCGATTTCCGCCGCGGTCAGGGCACTTTCCAGCGCGTGATGAAGGCCATGGAGATCATGAAGCGCAGAAAGCTCATTTTCGGCGCGTCATGCTGCTATACCCGCAAGAACGTGGAGCTCATAGGCAGCGACGAATATTTCGACGCCGTGGCGAGCTGGGGCGCAAAATTCATGTGGTGCTTCTCATATACCCCCATAGGCAAGGGCGCGGATACCAGTCTTATGGTCACTCCGGAGCAGCGCAAGTATATGTACTACAACATCCGCCGTCTTAGATCCACCAAACCGCTGTTCGCCATGGATTTCTATAACGACGCCAAGTATGTCCACGGCTGTATAGCCGGCGGACGCAGCTATCTGCACATAAACGCCAACGGAGACATCGAGCCCTGCGCCTTCGTGCATTTTTCGGATGCCAACATCCGCACCGACACGCTGCTGGGAGCTCTGAAGAAACCGCTGTTCATGGCCTATCACGACAACCAGCCGTTCAACGACAATATGCTTCGTCCCTGCCCGCTGGTGGATAACCCCGGACGCCTCACTCTGATGGTAAATCAGACAGGAGCGCGCTCCACTGAGATAATAGAGCCCGACAACGCCGAGGAGCTCAGCTCAAGGTGTGTTGATTTTGCAAAGGGCTGGGCACCCATCGCTGCTGAACTCTGGAATAAGGAGCAAGCCGATCAGAATGGTACGGGTAAGTCCGACTGATACTTTTTGATGCCGGGGCAGTCCAGGCTGCCCCGGGCATTTTTTAATTTTGCCGGTCAGCCGGCACATAACGGGAGGTGCGATACAAGGATGAAAAAGATCAAAATGGGTCTGGGCTTCGCCACCGGCCGCAGCAGCTTCAAAAAAGTACTTGGGGCCTTTGTGAACACCTGGTACGACTCCCGCGAAAAGCTTCCTCCGGATTGGGACGTCAGTCTCAGCCTGTTCGTGTCCTACGATCTCAAATATCACGATACGGTGTCTACCGATTTTACCAATCTCAGCCAGAACATCGTTGACGCGTTCGACAGCATAGTGTTCATGAGCGCGGAAAAGACCCGCAGCAGCATCATGGAACCGAGATACGGCAGCAGCCTTGTCGGCGACGTGGAGGATGTTTTCACCTCCGGCTATGCCGGAGGGCGCAATGCCATTCTTTACAGCGCCATGAAATACGGCATGGACTGCCTGCTTTTCCTGGACGACGACGAATACCCGGTGGCCGTCACAAGAAACCGGGATTCCTGCCTGTGGAGCGGCCAGAGAGTGCTGCTGTCCCACATGGAGAACATAGTATCAGCCGACTACACCATCGGCTGTCATTGCGGATACATCTCGCCGATCCCTCAGATAGATTTTTCCGGCAGCCTTGAGGAGACAGATTTCAAGCGCTTCATTGAGGCCATAAGCAACGATATAATAAACTGGGACAGCATAAAGAGCCTTATGCGCACCGGCGGCGTCACCTATGCCTCCACCGACCTGCTGATGAACGGCAGACCGGAGGAGGCGGCTGAAGAAGGCGGCCGCAAATTCATTTCAGGCTCAAATCTGTGCGTGAATCTAACAAGGCCGGAGCGCACCCTGCCGTTTTATAATCCGCCGGGGGCCCGCGGAGAAGATACATTCCTTTCCACGCTGCTGGAAGACCGCAAGGTGCTGAAGATACCCTGCTATACCTTCCACGACGGATTTTCAATGTACCGCCATCTGCTGGACGGAGTTCTCCCCATCAATCTCGCACCAGCCTCCGGAGATTCCGCCGCCGCCGAGACGCGCTTTCTGAACGCCTGTATGGGCTGGGTGCGGTATAAGCCGCTGCTTGTCTATATTACCGAACCTGAGCAGTACGACTGCGAAATGAGCCTCATCCGCAGCTCCCTGCAGGACACCCTGCCGGTAATGGCGGATTATTTCCGCGATGACCGGTTCGGCCAGATACTTCCGGAGTTCGAACGGTACAGCGCCAGCGTATCAGAGCACTACTCCCGGTTTTTGTCGGTCCAGGATTCCTGGCAGAAGATACTGGAAACGCTTTAACAGACTGGGGCCTAATCGCCTCTGTACGGCAATTGTCCACGGCTCATACGGAAAACTTAACAGATCAATTAATAAAACGGTTTGGAGAATAACGGAAGAATGAAAGTTACGGTTGTTTGCGACGTGATGGGCGAGGAGAATAACGGAACGACTGTTGCGGCCGCAAATCTTGTCAGGAGCCTTGTTGAAAAAGGGCATACGGTTAATATTCTGTGCCCCGGCGCGGAGAACATAGACGGCGCAAGGCTCTTTACCGTGCCTGTCTGCAATTTTGGCCCGCTGAACGGATACGTGCGCAAAAACGGCGTCCAGCTGGCCAAGGCTGACGACACCGTGATTTTGAAATCCATGGACGGCGCCGACATCGTGCATGTGATGATGCCGTTTTCCCTGGGCAAACGGGCTGCCGTGCTGGCGCGGCGCCGGATCATTCCGCTCAGCGCGGGCTTTCACGTTATGGCAGAAAACGTCACGACGCACGTATTTATGCAGGATTTCCCGCTGGCCAACCGGCTTACATACCAGTCGTTTTCCAGGCTCTACCGGCAGTGCAGAGCAATCCATTATCCCACCCAGTACCTGCGCGACCTGTACGAGGGAATGTACGGCCCCACCAACGGCTATGTGATCTCCAACGGCGTAAGCGAAGGCTTTCGTCCGAGAACATGCGAGAGGCCCGAGGAATACAAGGACCGATATGTCGTTGTTTTCACCGGGCGGTATTCCCGTGAAAAGTCCCATGCGCTGCTGATAGACGCCGCCGCCATGTCGAGGCACCGGGACAAGCTGCAGCTTGTTTTCGCAGGCACCGGGCCGCTGGAGGGAGAACTGCGCAGACGCGCCGCCAAACTGCCTGTGCAGCCGGTATTCTCTTTCTTTTCCAGAGAAGAAATGACGCGCCTTCTTAACTACGCAGACCTGTATGTCCACCCGGCGGAGGTGGAGGCCGAGGGTATAGCCTGCCTTGAGGCAATCTCATGCGGGTTGGTGCCGGTGATTTCCGATTCGCCCCGCTGCGCCACGCAGGCATATGCGCTGGACAACAAATGCCAGTTCCGATACGACAGTCCCGCAGACCTGGCCGGCAGAATGGACTGGTGGCTTGACCATCCCGCGGAGCGGGCTGCGTGCGGCAGAAAATACGCCGATTTTGCCAGAGGACGTTTCGACCGTTCGTCCTGCATGGATCAAATGGAGGAAATGCTGCTGCGCACAGCCGGGCTTGAAGGATACGCGCCATGAAAAAGCGGGTGATCCGGTACAGCGACGAAGCCACAGATGATTTTGCCGGAACTCACATACGCACCAAACCTCTGAAACCGGGATACGTATATCTTCATTCCGGCGCCGTGTGGAGCTTCGTCTCGTTCTTTTTGTATCGCATAGTGGCTCAGCCGCTGATCTTTCTTTTTGTAAAGCTGACGTTTCTGCAGCGGTTCGAAAACCGCGGCGTGCTTAAGCCGGCCCGAAGCTCCGGCGCGTTCATATATGCCAATCATACCAACGCGCTGCTGGACGCGTTTGTGCCCAACCTTGTGGACTGGCGCAGACGCGGCTATATTGTCGTCGGTCCTGACGCCATGTCCATACCCGGCCTGAACGGTCTGCTGACAATGCTTGGTGCTGTCCCGCTGGGCTACACTCTTAAACAGAAATGCAATATGCTGAGATGCGTGGATACGAGGATCCGGCAAAAATCCATTGTCACGATCTACCCGGAGGCGCATATCTGGCCGTTTTTTACAGGCATCCGCCCATATTCCGACGCTTCGTTTTCATACCCCGTCCGCACCGGAGCGCCGGTCTACGCCATGACCAACTGCTATCAGAAGCGGCGCTTCGGCAATTTCCCAAAGGTGACGACCTGGCTGGACGGCCCGTTTTTCCCGGATACCGGACTTTCGCCTGTGGAGCGCCGGAAAAAGCTGCGCGAGCAATGCATTTCCGCAATGAATGCCCGAGCTGCGCAGGAATCCACATACTCTTACATAGAGTATATGAGGAGCTGATTTCCCAAAGGCCGATGCGTGCTCAGCCGTGCTTTTGCCGCATACCGAAGGCACCGTCCCGGCGTGCAGCACAGAAATTTCAAAAATATTCTTGCTGAGCATGAAAATGGTCTCCGACGAGTTAGTCGGAGACCGTTTTTTATATCAAAAGCCGGTACAGACCGCAGACGGAGACCGGCGTGTTCATATAGTTACCTCCTCAGTCGAATACGCGCCACGCGCGGATAAGTTCTCCCGCCTCGATGCCGCTGCTGCCGGCGGGCAGTTCGCCTATTACATCGCAATTGACAAGCGGGGACAGGCGGCTGTTTTTGTCGTTGTCCGCAGGCCGGAAGAGT